>JRYK01003521.1_pt1 | contig 30516 bp, 21 predicted proteins | sample 235381 | NCBI WGS metagenome assembly JRYK01 (sample SAMN03074220, study PRJNA261476) | activated sludge metagenome | biome: Wastewater Treatment Plant; feature: Wastewater; material: Activated sludge; isolation source: activated biomass of a wastewaster treatment plant treating hydrocarbon... ... | reverse complement strand
TTTTTACAATTCTTGAACCACTTCAAGGTGGAGTATCCTTGCTACCAGACTCAGTTCATATCATATTAGGAGATTCCGTGTGGGTCTCGCTTAATGTATCTAACATTGACAGCATTGCAACCATTGAATGGACAGGTCCTGGTCTGATCAACTGTCCTAATTGTTTAGAAACCTATATAATACCCGGAAAAGAGGGTGGTGTCTTTCAGGTAAAAATTACCGATCAATTTGGTTGTGAATATTTTGCTTCGGTGCGCATTGATGTGGAACAAAAATTTTATGTTCCAAATGTATTTTCACCCAATGGTGACAACATTAATGACTTCTTTTATTTAATATCGGATAGTTCTGTGGACGTGATCGAGACTTTAAAAATCTTTGATCGCTGGGGAAATTTACAGTTTGAGGGAGTAAATATTCATTCAAACATTCCCGATGAGGGATGGAATGGTGAATTTAAAGGGCAAAAGTCATTGCCAGGGGTTTATGTCTATTTATTCAGTTTTAAAGATAAAGTTGGACAGCGTCACCAATTGTCAGGAGATGTTACTTTACTCAGATAATTGAATCAACGAACGAAAAAAGCATCGACTTTTCATTAAAATTTTTTGATTCTTAAAACTATCGAATGAGACTAATATCTCCATACAATTTTCTTTCTCCGGACCCTGGAATTTCAAGCAATATGGAATAAATGTACACTCCTGGATTCATTTTATCTCCATTTAACGCATTGCCGTTCCAACCAGAAAAGTCTTGAATCATTTTGTTTTCCTGGTGAAAGATTTGGTTACCCCATCGGTCGAATATTTCAAATTGTTTGATTTGAATTTGACCATTTTCAGAGAAAATTTTAAAAAGGTCATTTAGATTATCACCGTTCGGACTGAATACATTTGGCACAAAAACTTTGTTATCAGCAAATACACGCACTGTTATGTAAATGGTGAGTTGGCAGCCCTGGTCATCCGTAAGTGTGATTTGATATTCGGTATCCTTTGACGGATTGATATCAGGTTTCAAGCATTGATTACAGCTCAATCCTTCCGAGGGTGTCCACAATATGGAGGATGGATTAAAATTTGGAACCAACTGAATTCCTCTGGATTGCCCTGGCGCAATGGTGATTTCTTTAGGATAGGTCACATCCAGCTGATTAAAATGTAGATCAACATATACAGTGGAATCGCATCCCAAATGATTGGTGATTGTATGTTTCCCACTTGTGTTGTTTTGGTTATAGACAATTCCGTTGATGGTCACCGATTCATTAACGCAGAGAGTATCCTTAAAATAAAATTGGGAAGTTGGATTAAACTTAAGTTGTACGGTTAAAATACTATCACAACCGGTTGAAGCACCTGATGGAAAAAGTTCGATGCCAGTTGGTTTGGATAGATCATAAACATGCTGATGGATAACCAATGACTGGTTTTCACAAATTAGAGTATCCAGTCTAAAATTTACATCTTTCATTAAGGAAATGGCAACCTGAACTATGCTGTCACAACCGCCATTGGCTTGTTGAAATAAAGTGTCTATACCAGATAACCTTAACTTTGAATAATACTTTCCATTAATCAATACACTATCTGATTCGCATAAAGAAGTTTGGTACGAACTGAAAATAACTTGTTTGAACAACAGCTGAATATTGAGAAGACTATCACAACCATGTTGACTGGACGCGTGTAAAGTTNNTAAAGTTTCCTGCCCATTTGAATGGTTTCGATCATATCGGTTTCCGTTGATTTCCAAAAACTCACCTTCACATAAAGTATCCAATAATGTGAATGTAGCAGGAGAATAGAAATCAATTTGGATATTGCGAATACTATCACATCCATTGGATGCCATCTTAATCAAGGTATCCTGAAGTGATGAGAATTTTTTGTTAAAATAAATATTGCCTATCTGTATGCTATCCGTTTCGCAAATCGTTGCGTTAAATGTATATTTTCCTGGTCTTAGTAGTTGAAGTTGAATATCCAATAAACTGTCACAAAACAGTGGGTCATTGGACAAAAGGGTATCAACTCCTGTTAATTTTCCTTCATAATACGCTTTGCCATTTACCACCAATGTATCACCGGCACAAATATTATTACGGATTAACTGTGGTGGTGGTGGATTCACCAAATTTAAATTCACCTGGATAAGGCTGTCGCAACCGGTATGTGAGCCATTGGGGAGTATGATAGAACCTGTTGGTTTTGCCAGGCTGAATATTTGTTGGTGTATTTGAATAGTTTTTGTCGAACAAATTTGAATGTTTAAAGCACTGTCAGCAATAGTATGGAATTGAAGCTGAACGGTAACAATGCTGTCGCATCCGCCTACTGCTGCTTGCTTTAGAACAACAGTACCATTTGTTTTCTGTATACTGAAAATTTCTTGTCCTACCTGAAGACTGTCACCGGGGCACAGTCCGTTTTGGATATAAGTGAAGCGTTTGTCATTGACAATTTGAACGGTAAACGATTTTTCATCATGGCAATAACCCGTAGCCATATCATATATGAACAAAATGGTAGAGCTGAAGATGGTGTCTCCAGGAAAGTGAGACTTTCCCATTCCATTCGGGTTGTCAAAATAGGCGGCTTTGTTTGAAATATTTTTACCGATGATGGCTGGTAGTACATAGTAATTACATACTTGCTGATTACCTGGTGATGAGATATCAATTTTTTGCAATACTTCAAGATTGATTAAGGCCGAATCTAACGGACAAGTAATGCCATCGCCTATTACATAGTAGACATTGAAGTTTCCTGGTCCTGACAAGTTACCGTACCACTTTCCAAATTGTAATGCACCGCTTTGAGCAGGATCCCTAAAATTACCTCCTGAATCAGCATTTTGAAGAACCATTGTTAAATCGACTGATTCGTTTTCGCACAGAATTATGGTTGCTGGTTGTCCTGCGCTCAATTTTTTTACAATCTTTATTAAGAGGTTTGCAGTATCTCCGATACAATACGAGTTTCCATTAAGTACATAACTGAAGTTAAAACTTTTTCCAGCGAGTCCATTTGAGTTTACCAAACTGTCTGATAGTGCTCCAGATTGATCAGTATCAAGGAATATACCACCTATATCGGCACCGGATAATAAATTAGATAAATTCACAAGGCTACCTTCGCAAACAGATGTTTGAAAATCATTACCGGCATTTGGTTTTTGAATTACCGTAATATGAAAACTATCAACGGTAAAGCAAGTCCCTTTTTGATCGACCAACAAAAGTGTTTGACTCTTGGTAATTGTATCACCTGGCATCCAAATGTTGCCATTCATATCTTCATAATGTGCATTGGGGGATAGGAAGTCTCCAGTCAGCAGAGGTAATATTAATTCATTGCATACTATTGTGTCTTTCGGAAAATTAAATTGGGCGGAAGGTTGTACATGGATGACAATGCTGACCGTAATGGAATTGCAAGTCCCATCCAGCACAACAGCATACAAAGTGTCTCCGGAACCAATATAATTTCTGCCGATGACTGAACGCAACAGGCTATCACTGGCGAAAATTACGCTCTTTCCAGAACGTCCATTAATTGAATCGATCAATTGGTTTAAATCGTAATGTGCAAATCCTATCGAATCTGAGCAAAGAAATAACTCAACGCCATAAGCTGATGGTCTTTTAACCGATTCAAGGATCATGGGTATAGGAAGAGATATACAGCTATCTTTTTTTAGAATTGCATATATCGTATCTATACCATTTACAATAACCGGTGGTATAAGTGAATCCATAAGTGTGCTATCACCATACCAACTGACCTTGATGCTGGTATCTCCTTGTTGAAGGTACCTTGAGGCTCCAATCAAATTGAATGCTGCATTTCCCATTCCGTCATCGCATGCTTTATCGCTCAACAGCAATACAGAGTTTAATTCTACCAGACTTAGGATAATGGCAACGGGATCCGAAAAACAAATGCCATCGCTGGCCACAGCGTAAAGTGTATCAGATTTTGTTTTATAAGGAGATGAAATTTGTTTGATTAAAAATTCATCCTCATAAAATTTTACACTCAGTGATGATTGATTATTGGTAATTTTTGGAATCAAATTAGTAAGGTTAAATATTGCTGTTCCATCAGCCCCGGGACATGCCTTGGCATTGGCTTCATAAGCTTTTGGTTTGGGTTGGACCGTCAGTTGAATGGCAACAGGTTTGGATTCACAGAGGCCATCGTTGATGCATGCATAGATAGTTACTGTACTGGTTTGAAACGGAGATTGAATTTCCTGGTTTTTATTGATATCCAAAAAGAATTTGACAGTCGCTGAGGCATTTCCGTTCTTAATGGTATTCTCAAGTTTGGATAAATCAAAGGTGGCAAACCCTGTTCCATCATCACATTGTCTATCATTGGTGCTTTTTGCCACAGGTAATAAACGGACTTTTAATTGAATTTGAACCAGATTGGATTTGCAATTACCATCTAAAATTCGAGCATAAATGGTTGCATTGCCTGAAAGATATGGTGAAAAAATAAGTTGTGTTCCGGCCATATCGCGATAGTATTCGACAGTTCCACCTGAGGAACCCAAAACATTGGCATCTGCATCTTCCAGGTTAAATAAGGCAAGTCCATTAGCCGTTTCACAAGCTTCGATGCTGGTTGCATTTGCCAATGGACATTTAACATGAACAGTAATGCGTTCAGTATATATTTCCATACAACAATCCGGATCAGGTACCGGATTTGGAATCCCAACAATTTCGTAATCTTTATCACACCAGGTTTGTGGAATGGTGTAGCTAAAAGGATCGATTACACTGGTAGCAGGAGTATAGGAAGGCGTAGATAGTGAAGGAACGGCACAACCACTGTTTGAAATGTTTCCCCCTTCCCAAAAATCTCCATTCCCGGTTAAGGAACCAGGAACATCATACGTGGCTACGGTCGAGCAAGCGCATCCTGTGGTGGTCATGACTTGAGTTCTGTTGCCTACACTGGCATCAAAATTTGAAAAAGCACCAATGGTTCTGCTACAAGTACTTGAAGAAACATATATTTTGCAGCTTAGACCACAAATGGCACTGAAATCATAGTTGGTTGATGCATTTGAACTGGTAAACACGATCCAAATTGAATTGGCAGGAAGGTTAAAATTTGCCCCTACGGAAATAGCGTTACACCCTCCAACCAAACCTGCTGGACCCGTTGTGATGGAACAACCGCCAGCCCCTATGTCGGCATTCCCAGCTCCACCCGTGTTGTTTTGGGAGGCATAATCGAAATTAAAATCTGAGGTATTCAATCCACTTCCACTCCACATGATCAAAAACTCATTTGCGGCTTCCGTTCCGCAGGCATCGATCATAAATCCAAGTAATTGAGGGCAAATTCTGCATTTTGGGTTATTTGTGACAATGTTGGCACTACCTATTTTCACTCCCTGGCCTAAATAAGGATTGAATCCGGGGTTAATGTCTGCGTAATAATCAATTTTACCATTATTGGGTAAATCACCCCCTTGCAAATTAATGGTTATTTTATCCCCGCCACAGCGGTCACAGTCAGGGATACAATTAGGATTGGTGGTGGTTGAACTTATTTCAGGACATTGAGATTGTCCAAAAAAACTGGACAAAAGGAAAATAAACAAAATAGCAATGCGCATCCCCAGGATGATTTCGGTTTCAGTATCAAAGATAATCAGATAAAGAGATAATTACATTACCAAATTGTCAGCAAAAATGAAATCTGATGGATAGGATTGGGCTAAATTTTGAAGTGCCTTTTTTTTGGAAATGGGGAAAGTTGGACAGGGTAAAATTTCCTAATTGGACCCAAGAAGATTAACTTTTAACAAGATTTCCACTGATTTGGAGATATTGAATTGCACTGACATTCATTTGATATTGATGCTCTAACATATTTCTCAGGCTCACTTCATAAATGTTTCTGGCCTCCTTCACTTCAATGTACAACGATTCCCCTGACAAGTAATTATTTAAAATCAATTCATAATGTTCCTTTGCCAAAAGGCTGTTGTTGAGTTCCATTTGAAAAAATGTCTTATTCATGGAATACAGATCGAAGGCCTGTTTTCCCTCTCGCTCCTGGTTAAGTTTCGAGTTTTCCAAGGCTAACTTGGACTTCAATAAGTTTATTTTAGCATTGGTGATTTGCGTGTTTAGTTGACTCCCATTGTATAAATTCCATTGGAGACCAAGATTTGCATTCCAACCGTGGTTTTGGTTATACAATAAAAAACCTGCCTGACTTTCGTTTTTATTAAATGTATAATTGACATTCAATGATAATTCTGGATAAGCACCTGATCTTAATTCATCCAGTTCGGCGTTTAATTTTTTTTGCTCTGTTACTAAGAATTGAAGTTCAAGATTATGCAGAAACAACTGACTTGGATTGAAAATGGAGTCAGGTATAGAAAATATCGGATCATTCTCAGTTAACTCAAAGAATGTTTGATGATGCCTACCTAAAAGTTCGTTGAGTCTATACTTCAATTGATTCAAATTGTATTTATTTTGCATCAGTTGTTTTTGCATTCTTCTCAATTCAATTTCGGCCAATAATACATCAGATTTACGCCCTAATCCAATGGCAAAACTTTTTTTAAGAATGGTCAGTTGAGAATCAGCGGATGCAACCAATTGTTCATCAAAATGTATTTGTTGTTGATCTCTTGAAATGAGGGCGAATTGATTCGATAAATCAACGATTAACTGCTGAATACTCATTTTCAAGGTATGTTGTTCCATTGCATTCAAGTATTTCATTTTATCTAAGGTAGCAAACATTCCCAGTCCATTAAAAAGCTTCCAATTCAGCAAAATGGCTCCAGAAAGTTGGTTAGAATTTGCATTTTTTTTATCCACCAGATTTCCAGTAATAAATTCCTGTTTAGTATTGGAGCTTGACTTTCCATAAGAGCCTTCAAGTTGAACAGAGGGTAACATCCCTGCCATCCCTGGATGAATTAGGTTTTCTGTCATCTCGAGCTGGTACCGGGCAATTCGAATGCCATAATTATTTTGCAATCCTAAATCAATGGTTTGTTGAAGCGAAAGTTGTTCTTGTGACCATAGGACATGATTCACCATAAGCAATATCATCACAAGGCCCATTCTAACTTGCATCGGTTTGTTTTGATTTTGATAAGTATGAATAAATGGCAGGAATAACATAAAGTGTAAGAATCAATGAAAACATTACTCCGCCCACAACCACAATACCCATTCCTTTGCGGCTTGCAGAACCAGCTCCCAAGGCTAGTGCGATCGGCAAAGCGCCCAAGGAAGTTGCAAGGCTGGTCATGAGGATCGGGCGCATGCGAAGCGCAGATGCATCCAATATGGCGTCCTTCAAGTCGCTACCTTTTCGCTGCAGTTGGTTGGCAAACTCCACGATAAGAATTCCATTTTTTGTGACCAGTCCAATGAGCATAATAATTCCAATTTGACTAAATATATTTAAGGATTGGTTGAATACCCAAAGGGATAATAGTGCACCGGTAATGGCTAATGGTACAGTCATCATGATAACTACTGGATCTCTAAAACTTTCGAATTGTGCCGCAAGTACCAAATAAATTAATACCAGAGCCAACAGAAATGCAAACCAAACACTGGATGAACTTTCTTCATAATCTTTGGATGCACCAGTTGTGGTTGTGGTAAAACGATCATCCAAAACTTCTTTCGCAATTCTCCTCATTTCTTCTATACCATCCTTAATGGTATACCCTTGCTGAAATCCGGCAGATACAGTGGCCGACATATAACGATTATAATGATAAAGCTGTGGAGGACTGCTGGACTCAACTAAACGTATGAGGTTTTGAAGTGCAATAGGTGTCCCATTGCGACTGGTAACATACAAATGACCTAAGTCTCCGGGAGAGTCCCTGAATTCCCGTGAAACTTGTCCAATGATCTGGTATTGCTTTCCATTAATCTGAAAATAGCCATAACGTAGACCACTGTATACCATTTGAAGTGTTCGGGCAATTTCAAAAGTGGATACATTTAAGGTATTGGCTTTATCTTTATCAATTTCAATTAAAAGTTCTGGTCTATTGAATTTTAAATCAACATCTACAGTTTGTAAGATTTTACTTTGATTGGCCTTTCCCAGGAATTTAGGCAAGACTTCTTTTAATTTCTCGAAGTTAGGAGCTTGAATCACAAATTGTACCGGAAGGCCTCCTCTGGGTCCTCCTCCACCTGTTGAAATGGTTTGTTCTTGAATTACAAAGGTTCGTGCCTCTTGAAGCGAACCAGTAATCCGTGTGAGTTGCCCGGCAATTTCTTGTTGTGAACGATTCCGTTCTTCCGGTTGAGTTAATCGCAGTCTTACAAACCCTGTATTCACCGCACCTGACCCAGTGAACCCCGGAGCAGTGACAGTGAGCAATACTTGTTTTTCTGGAATAGAATCATGAATAAGTTGAGATAACTTTTTCATAAAAAAATCGGTATATTCGTAGGATACACCTTCCGGTGCCGTAACACTTAACCTTAGCCAACTTCTATCTTCTAAAGGCGCAAGTTCTGATGGCAATTTTTTTCCAAGGTAAAGTATTGAAGCAAGGCAAATCAAGATGAGAATAAATGCAAACCACCTGAATTTCAAAAAAAACTTTAACGAACGCCTGTAAGTTTGCTCTAACGATCTGTAAAATGGTTCAGTCATTTCATAAAATCGGCTATGTGACTGATTGGAACGAATCATATGTGCATTGAGCATCGGGGTTAAGGTAAGCGATACAAAAGCAGAAATTAAGACTGCTCCGGCAAGTACAATTCCAAATTCACGAAATAAACGGCCGACGAATCCCTCCATAAAAATAACCGGGAGAAAAACTACAGCCAAGGTGAGTGAGGTGACTATTACTGCAAAGAAAATCTCACGGGTCCCTGTAAAAGCAGCCTGAAGTGGAGACATGCCTTTTTCGGCTTTTTTGAAAATATTTTCAGTCACAACAATACCATCATCCACGACCAATCCAGTGGCAAGCACTATAGCCAGTAGAGTAAGGACATTGATAGAATAATCCATCAAATACATAATAAAAAAAGCACCGATTAAGGACACTGGAATATCAATCAATGGCCTGAAGGCGACTAACCAGTCCCTAAAAAACAGGAAGATAATCAAAATGACCAAGGCAACTGCAATGATTAAGGTTTCACCGACTTCCTGAACGGACTGTTTAATAAACCGGGTATTGTCAAGTGCAATGTCGAGATGATAATCTTCTGGAACCTCTCTCTTGATTTGTTCCATCCGTTTGTAAAATTCATTCGCAATGTCTATATAGTTGGAACCAGGTTGAGGAACTACAGCGAGTCCAATCATCGGGACATTGGATTCCCGTAAAATAGATTCTTCGTTTTCTGGTCCCAGACGTGCTTCACCGATTTCATAAAAACGAATCGGTCTTCCATCAATAGTTTTTACAATCAGTTGGTTGAAATCTTCTTCAGTGACTAGTTTTCCTAAAGCTCGAATGGTGAGCTCCGTCTTATCGCCAGATATTTTTCCTGACGGGAGTTCAACATTTTCTCTTTCTAATGCAAGTTGGATATCCTGTGGACTTATCTGAAAAGCTGCCATTCTTGCAGGGTTCATCCACAACCGCATGCAGTATCTTTTTTGCCCCCATATTTGAATAGTACTTACCCCGGGAATTGTGATCAGGCGTTGAGCTAATACGTTTTCTGCATAGTCCGATAATTCAAGATGATTTCTTGAATCACTGCTAACTGTCATAGAAACTATGGCCTCAGAACTGGCATCTGCTTTACTCACTGAAGGCAAACCATCAATGTCAGAAGGTAACGAACGAACAGCCTGTGATACCTTGTCTCGGACATCATTCGCAGCATCATCCATGTCTGAACCCAAAGTAAACTCTACGCGGATATTGCTATTTCCTTGTGCACTTGAAGAAGAAATATTTTTGATTCCTGCAATTCCATTGATCGCTTTTTCAAGGGGTTCTGTGATCTGAGATTCGACAATATCTGCATTTGCACCGGCATAAGTGGTTCTCACATTAATCACCGGAGGGTCAATGGAAGGGAATTCCCTGATACCTAAAAAGCTGTACCCAATAGCTCCAAATAGAACAATCAACAAATTGACTACAATGGTAAGGACTGGCCTTTTGATGAAAATATGAGAAAAATTACTCATGCGAATTTTGAAAATTGAGTTCAACTTTCATTCCTTCTTTGAGCCGCATGATACCACTGGTAATCAAGGTATCACCTGGCTTCAGCCCAGACTGAATCGCCACATGATTTTCATTCCGGTTGCCCGTTTGAACAAGCACCTCTTTGACTACACCTTGGGAAAATGTAAATACTTTGTATCCTTTTAAAATCGGTACCAGCGTTTCATTGGGAATCAATATAGATTTATCCTCAGTCGCATGACTAAAGTAAACTCGGGCAAATCCTCCAGGCTTGTATTGATGGTTTGAATTTGGAAAACGTGCCCTCACCTTTAAACTTCTTGAATTTAACTCTATCATTGGTTCGATCGCAAAAACCTCTGCCTGTATTTCTTTAGCTTGTGCTTCAATATGCAATCTTACCTTTTGTCCAAGTTTAATTGAACTGGTTTGATTTTCAGGTATAGAAAACTCAACCAGCATGGGATCGAGTTTGACTAAGTGGGCAATGGGGTTACCGGGTTGCACAAATGCTCCTACACTCGTTTGTTTAAAACCAATCCTCCCATTAAATGGGGCACGCACAATGGTCTTCTCAATTTGCTCTTTTAATATATTGATCTCCGCTTTGAGTATGTTCCATTCATTTAAAGAACTTTCGTACTCGTCAGCGGAAAGACCATGTGAAGTGAATAATTGCTTTTTACGACTTTCTTTTTTTTCTGCAAGTTCCTCCTGAATTTGCAATTTGCGTAGCATCGCTTGCATTTCGGCATCATTTAGCTTTGCAATCCATTGACCTTTTTCAACATATCCACCCTCTGTGAGACTTAAGGCAATTATTTTTCCTGGGATTTCTGAACTGATCACGACTTGATCATCAGCGACCAGGCTTCCCGTTGCATAGAAGTCTTTTTCCTGAGTTTCTGATTGGAGCACTTGAGCCGAAACCTGCATGGGAGTTTGTTTTGGCTTTTCTGTAGTTGGAACGTCGCCAGATCGTTGGCAAGCCAAAGACAGACACATGAACACGAGTCCGAACTGTTTAAGTCTCACAATCGAAAGCATTTTGAGGATATTGATTATAAATTAACGTGGTCAAACCATGATTGTTTCCGAAGGTCTTGATTTTACCTGTTACCGTTTTGAAAACCAATCGACTGCAGCACGGATTTTCTTATCTGATAAGAGTTGGTCAAATCGGTCTCCATGAAACACTCTTTTATCCGGAGATACCCGGGAAGGAAAAAGGGTGTTGGCCCTGTCTGCCATGACGTGAGTGGTTAGTTGAAGACTGATTTCATTTGAGAAATGGATTTGCTCCTGAATTCCAGTCAGCCCCTCGTCCGTAGCCTCTCCAATAAAATAGGTGTTTAACCTTCTTTTAAAAGCAATGGCTGCAAAATTGCCGGCACCTGAAGTGATCGGACTGAGTAAAACCACAACGGGTTTGTGTGTGATAGGGTCCATTTGACGGCAACGAATATGACTTTTTTGAGTGCTGTCTTCATATACATTGCATTGACGTAAGTTCCAGTTTTTAATCACTCGGCCTGAAGCATCGATTTCTTTGACAACGGATCCTTCACCCAATAATGGACTAAGCCCGGCCAGTGTGGCAATGATGTTGCCTCCGGTACTCAGTCTTAAATCAATAATGTATGATTTTACCAAGTCGGCCGTGTACAAGATCGTTGAATCATATAAAGCCTGTGCCAATTGTCTTGCAGCATTTGTATCTTTTGCTTCAAGGGTAGGAACACGGATATAAACAATGTCTTGTAATAATTTGGTTCGAAAAATTTTATTTTTTTGCTGATGTGATAATGCCCTCATACTACTATCGGGGATCACAGCGGTCTTGTTTAATGAATGTGGAAGGATTTCCCGGTTTTTATAAAATAATTTGGCCTTGAAATCACCCACCATTTTAAAGATTTCAGAAAACACATTTAAACTGTCTTCCAATGTATTGGTTTTGCTTAATTGCGAATGGTATATGCTATCGATTTTATCCCAATTCACTTGTTGACTATAAATAGAGTTTGATTTAATGCAGTGGTATATGCTATCGACAGTTACTTGTGAGAATGTTGGTGTCGAAAGTAGAGCAAAAAAAAATCCTGATATGGTGAATAACTTCATGGATAAAGTGATTTAAGTTCAGACTTGTTTAGACCACAAAGAAAAGCCATTTTCCTGGCTTAATCAACCCTTTGTTTAAAGGTAATTTTGCAAAATAAGCCCATCATTCATGGTGACCTGGTAGCAGCCATTGGACGATTTATGATATTATACAGGATCCTAAGATCTTGTTCAATACATTGCTTTAATGAATTAATCCGTAAGTGCCGATTGCTTACAAAAGTAAAACGCTGATGAAGGGACTGAATCGCTTTCCAGAATTTATTCGGTTAAAAGTATTATTCACCATGATTGTTTGATAACCAATAGGATTTAACAAATCAGGATGACCGAATCATTTGGCAGATGGCAAATGTCGTACGAACCCGATAAAATTGTCGAGATGACAAGTGGGGGAACCTCAACATGTCTTACAAACACTTGACGAAGCTGCGTCAAACAATAACCGACTGAGGTGCAACGAAATACTGTGAATTTAAATTCTGCCTACAAATAGTTTGCAATCCGCTCAAAGGAAAACGCGAAACATCTTGAATTATCCTTTATTCGTTAAAATCATTGAGTTGAAGACAGAGCGTTTCGTACTGGATCCAATAGTCAATGAAATGTTAGAGTGGATCCTGCCTGGTCTTTGAAGTTGACGAAGTATGTATCTTTAGGCCCTTAATCCTGTTCTATGCAACATTTATCTGAACAAGAGATCATCCGTCGCAATGCATTAAAAGAAATTATGGATCTGGGTATTAATCCATATCCACCTGAAGCATTTCCCATTTCACATAAATCTACTGACATCAAGTCAAATTTTGATTTAAATCCTGACCAATTCCAAACGGTGTCAGTTGCTGGCCGTTTAATGATGGTAAGGGATATGGGAAAGGCCTGTTTTGCCGAATTACAAGATCACGCCGGGCGCATACAAGTATACATTAAACGTGATGAAATTTGTCCGGGAGAAGACAAAAAGTTATATGATCTGGTATTTAAGAAGTTTACCGATATAGGAGATATTGTGGGGGTCACGGGTTATGTTTTTCGTACTAAAGTTGGAGAGATATCTATCCATGCCTCATCTTTTCAAATGTTATCCAAATCGTTGCATCCTTTGCCAATAGTTAAAACGGATGCTGGTGGACAAATTCATGATGCTTTCACCGATCCTGAACAACGTTACCGTCAACGGTATGTTGACTTGATTGTAAATCCTCAAAACAAGGAAATTTTTATTCGGAGGACCCGATTAATTCAATTCATGCGTGACTATTTTAATCAAAAAGGTTGGCTTGAAGTAGAAACACCCGTTTTACAAAGCATCCACGGCGGTGCTGCAGCAAGACCTTTTAAAACGCATCACAACGCTTTGGATATTCCATTATTTTTAAGAATAGCCAACGAGCTTTACCTTAAAAGGTTGATTGTTGGAGGGTTTGATGGGGTTTACGAATTTGGAAAGATGTTTCGCAATGAAGGTATGGATCGAACCCATAATCCTGAATTTACCTCTATGGAAATTTACGTTGCTTATAAGGATTATTTGTGGATGATGGAAATGGTAGAAGACATGCTAGAAACCGTTGTATTTCAAGTCTGTGGAGACACTTCAGTGGAGGTTGGTGACCAAAACATATCATTCAAAAAACCTTTTAGACGTATTTCTATGTATGATGCCATTAAGGAATACAGTGGTTTCGAAGTGGAAGGAAAATCAGAGTTGGAATTGCGGGATTTTTGCAAAAGGAAAGGGATTGCATTGGAAGCATCCATGGGAATTGGAAAATTGATTGATGAAATATTCAGTGAATTGGTGGAACCTAAATTGATTCAACCAACATTTATTACTGATTATCCCATAGAAATGACACCTCTGGCCAAAAAACATCGCAGTAAAGCTGGTTTGGTTGAACGGTTTGAATTGTACGTCAATCGAAAGGAAATTGCTAATGCCTATACTGAATTAAATGATCCATTGGATCAACGTCAACGTTTCGAAGAACAAATGCAACTGGCTGCTCGGGGCGATGAGGAAGCTATGGCCATGGACGAAGATTTTTTAAAATCACTGGAGTATGGAATGCCGCCAACTTCCGGATTAGGCATTGGTATTGACAGGTTGACCATGCTCATCACCGGCCAAGAAGCCATCCAGGAAGTACTTTTGTTTCCGCAGATGAAACCACTGAAATAACAATCGTTAGTTTGGATTTTGCCCTGTAATTATGATTGGTTTGAATTAAGGAATACGTGCAATAACATGAGTATTCCCAAATACAAGCTGCTCCAATTGAACATTAATTTCTGCATTGAGCGGTAAATAAAGATCAACCCTTGAACCAAATTTAATGAAGCCAAAGTCGTCCCCTTGTGTACACGGTTGACCCGGCTTGGAATAACAGCAAATCCTCCGAGCCAAAGCACCTGCAATTTGTCTCATCATGATCCTTACCCCATCTTGGCGTTCGATCACGACAGTATTACGTTCATTATCGGTGGAAGATTTGGGGTGCCAGGCTACTAAGTATAAGCCTGGATGGTATTTAGTATAGATGACTTTTCCACCAAATGGGTATCGGTTGACATGGACATTAAGGGGATTCATAAAAATACTTACCATCTTTCTTCTGTCCTTGAAAAATTCGGTTTCTTCAACCTCCTCAATAACCACTACCTTACCATCCGCAGGAGCATACACGAGATGATTGTCGATAGTAGGGATGGGTCTTGGTGGGTTACGAAAAAAATTAAATATGAGAAAAAGTAATACTCCTCCGACAATAAACATCAGCCAGAAATAAACACCTGCACAAAGTGCCAATAGAAAAATAAAGATAACCAATGATCCTATGGTCCAAATATGTCCTTCTTTGTGAATTAACTTTAGCATTAGACTTAAATTGAGAGAATAAAAATTCCAACCACGACGACATAGAANNATACTTACGCCCAGGAGAGTAATTTGAAACACTGGAAAAGATTGTTCAAATAACCACTGGTTTAAAGAAAAACCAGCCAATACTGCAGCGATCAAACCGCCTGTAGCGCCTTCAACGGTTTTTTTTGGTGAAATGCTTGGAGCCAAAGGAGTCTTACCAATCAACCTCCCTGTGAAATAGGCAAAACTGTCATTGCACCAATTTATGATAATGAGACCCAATAAAATAAATCGATTCTGTTGGAAATCAGAAATCAAGAAAACAGCAGCGATGAGACATGGGACAAGAATGTAAAAAATGCCGCATGGCCATTCGGTTGCTATTCTAAGAGGAGGATCAATCATTAAGGCACCAATGGCCATAAATAACATAATCATCAAGGCGGGTAGTAATATGAGAAGATTAAGTTCTGTAGATTGAGTATTGAAAATTTTAAGATAGTATACCCAAATGAGCATGAGGTGTAAGGTAGTCAATACAATAAAAATTACTTGTAATGCAATGATTTCCCGCTTGACCAAATGTTTAAACCATTCGAATGAGGAGCCCAATAATATGATTGACAATAACAATAACCCACTTTCTAAGCTCCATAACATACCCCCAATCATGGTGATTCCCAATAAAAGTCCGGTTATGCTTCTTTTAACCATGTGAAGTTTGATTCTTATTTTTAATGTACATGCGATGAGCAATAACCATTGCGGCAAAGGTTGAAATAACGGTTAAAAATACATTGGGAAGTTCGTTTTCTGTGTTGATTTTATCAATCTGCTTCACATCTGAAACAAAAAGGATCACAACCTGAACTCCATTGTTCATAAAATGCAACAGTATAGGATACCATAAATTATTGGTTAGAAAAAAAACATAACCCAATATTAGACCTAAAATAAACCTTGGAAAAAAACCAAGAAATTGCATGTGGACCGAGGAAAACAACACCGAAGTCAAAATCAATGCCACCCATACATTTTTTGTCAGTTGCTGTATTTGTTTTTGCATTATTCCCCGGAACACCCATTCTTCTGCCAAAGCAGGAACGAGCGCAACCACGATCAATGCAAATATAAATTCACTGACGCCTGACAAATTCAACATTTTTTGCAACAATTCATTGATCCTTTCTTCTGATGCAAAAACCCATTCCGGAAAAGGGATGAGTTGGTTTAAATATGCGGAGGTTGCTACCAATGGCATGCAACTGATGAAAAATAAAATGAAAATTCCCAAATGTTCAAGAGACAAGGTTTGACTAAAATCTTGCTGATGATGTTTTAAAAAGAATTGGTTAAATAGGAATGCAGGAAGTATCAATCCAAAAATCTGAGATATCATTTGTTGAAATAGGAGTTGATGGGCATTCATTTCCCAAATGAGGTTTTGTGGACCTTCTGTTAATGTGAACTCAAGACCATATTGACGGGCTAACATAATAATTATGAAGAGCTGACTGAGCAGTAAGCCTCCTAAAATAAAACCAATGAAAAAGATGAGTTGAACAAGCTTATTTTTGGACATAAATTCAATACTATGGCAACCAGATTGAGCGTAAATATCAACAAAATTGCATTAATCAGAAATGCAAGAGGGGGGAACTTGCCCAATCTATTGGAATTTGCTCAAGCTTGTGAAGGATTTGGGGCAGAAGGCATAACGGTTCACCCACGGCCAGATGAAAGGCATATTCGCTACGATGATATTCCGATACTCAAAGAGCACCTAACGACCGAATTTAATATTGAGGGTTTTCCTTCTGAAAAATTTATGGAAGTGGTATTGAAGAATAGACCTGCGCAGGTAACCTTAGTTCCAGATCCTCCGGAAGTCCTTACTTCCAATACAGGTTGGGACGTTTTTAAAGAAGCTGCAATGTTGTCTGAGATCATCCCGGAATTGAAAGCCGCTGGCATCCGAGTCTCGCTTTTTATGAATCCCCAACCAGAAATGCTTGAAAAGGTTAAGGAACTCGGAGCTGATCGGATTGAGCTTTATACAGGACATTATGCACGGGAATTTGAGTTGGATCCACAAAAAGCCGTTCAACCCCATCAATTTACCGCTTTGAAAGCAGCATCTTTAAATCTGGGATTAAACGCCGGGCACGATCTCAACTTAAAAAATCTTAATTATTACAATCGGCATGTTTTCAATTTGCTGGAAGTTTCCATTGGACATGCATTGGTGTGCGATGCACTCCATTATGGTATCGAAAATACCATCGGGATGTACCGGTTGGCACTTTCCAATGAATTCTAGATTCAGGGTAAGAATGCCAAAATTCCATACTTTAAAGGCTGATCATTTTCGTATAACGGATGACCCTTCCTAAAATGTTGCCAGTGAATTTCTTTCAAAAAATACCATTGAAAACCGTTACGAAAGTTAAGAAATGAGAGATTGGCATCATATTTATTAATAAAAATTTAACCAAATTGTATTGGAATTTCCATTCAATGCTATCTTTGGGGGTTAACAAAACATTTAGTAAATAAAAATTTACCAGATTATGAAGAAAGTTTTATTCCTGTTTCTGGCTTTGTTTGCTGTAGTACAGTTGGCAGAGGCTCAGAGAGTTGTGAAGGGAACCGTATCTGACAAGGACGGTAATCCAATCATTGGCGCCAACGTGGTTGCCAAGGGTACATCTACGGGTACCATTACAGATGTAAATGGTGCTTATAATTTAAATGTTCCTGCAAATGTGGGCACCCTGGTCATTAGTTTCACGGGTTACAATACCCAGGAAGTTGCATTGGGCGTTAGCAACATGGTTGATGTAACCCTGGAGGAAGGCATCCTTCTTACGGAGACCGTTGTGAGTGCTTTGGGCGTAAAACGCAATAAAAGTGACGTGGTTTATGCTAACCAATCGGTCAATTCCGAAGAATTAAACACGGTAACCAACAAAAGTGTTCTCAATGCGCTTCAAGGGAAAGTTGCCGGAGTTAAAATTGGATCTGCTTCGGGTGCTGTGGGCGCATCTACCCGCGTCGTACTGAGAGGTGAAACTTCCCTTACTCAAGGCAACAATGCCTTGATTGTTGTGGATGGAGTTCCAGTAAACAACTCCAATGCTTCCGGGGGAGGAGGTACCGGTAAATTAGGGGATCGCGATAACTACGTCGATTTCGGAAACCGGGCCAATGACATCAATCCTGATGACATTGAAGCAGTAACCGTTCTTAAAGGCCCAGCGGCTACTACTTTGTATGGTTCCAGAGGTGGCTCTGGGGTTATCCTTGTGACCACCAAAAAAGGAAGACAATCCGCAAAACCGGAAATTTCCTTTAGCACTTCTTTTAGCAGAGAAAAAGCTTATGTATTATTCCAACAACAGCAACGCTTTGGATCTGGTTATAAGAGTTGTGGAGGCTGTGGAGGTGGAATCGACATTTTTATGGGAGAGAACTTTGCCTGGGGAGCTGAATTGGATGGAAGGATTCTGCCCTGGACAGGTGCTGCAGCAGATGACCACGGTGATCTCATTCCATTAAGCAATGGCAGAATTGAACAGCTTACCAGACCTTATAGTGCTGTAGAAGACAATATCCAGAATTTCTTTGATATTGGTGAAACTAACCGCAATAACATATCCATCAAAGGTGGTTCTGATAAATACACTTACCTGGTTTCATTTACCAACTTCAATAACAATGGTATCGTTCCTCATACCAATTTACACAAGAACAATTTGTTGCTCAATGTTGGAGCTCAGTTTACTAAAAAACTGAGAACTGATTTTTCATTTAACTATTCAAAATTGAGTCAACGTGGAGCCACAGAAGGAGGTTATCCGTTTGGATATTCTTCTGGAACTCCTGCATACTCATTTGCTTTGCAAACACCTCCTAACATTCCATTTTTTGAACTAAGAGATTACAATTCTCCATACCATGATTTTAAAGGATTTTATGGACAATATTCCATCAACCCTTATTACATTCTCGACAATCAGGTATTGCGCAACTCTGTAGACAACGTAGTATCAAGTTTGGAAATGAATTATGCTTTGACCGATCACCTGAATGTAAAAGGTAAAGTAAGCACCAACTTTTTCATCAGTACTGTGACTGAAAATGGTCCAAAGTTCGCGTATGAAAGAACTTTATCCTACTCAGATGGAGAATTGAGTGACTTCAACAGTCCTAGAGAAGCATTCAGTCTTGGTTATTATAAAGAATCCGCTGGAAGAACCACCAATTTAATTTATGACCTGCAATTGCAATACAACCGCAAGTTGGGTTCAGATTTCAAATTGGGAGCAGTCCTTGGATTTAATTCTATCGAAGAAAATCTACGCACAGTTGCAGGATCTACCATTGGTGGATTGGTTATCCCTGGATTTTATGATTTGACCAACTCGGTAGAAACACCAAAGTCATTCAATACAACCACCCAATATCGTTTATATGGATTCTTATTTAACTCTTCTTTAGGGTATAAGGATTATTTATTTGCTGAATATTCTGCACGTCAGGATTATTCCTCTACGCTCCCTGATGGAAAAAGAGATTTCTTTTATCAGGCCGGTGGTTTATCATTTGTACCTACCAACCGCAATGATTGGAACTTAGGTCCATTTTCATATTTGAAATTTAGAGGTAGCGTAGGTACTGCGGGTAAAGATGCTCCTTTGTACCGTTTGGAAAGTTACTATTCATTGAATCCAACCGTTTTGGATTGGGGAGAAGATTTCAGAATTTTATTCCCATTCAATGAAGTACCTGGTGCGCAAAGGCTGAACCGTATCGGAAATCCAGACCTTAAACCTGAGTTGTCTTTGACAACTGAATTTGGAGTGGATATGGGATTGTTAAACGATCGATTGACGATTGAGTATACTTACTACATTATTGATTCTAAAAACCAAATTGTGGATGTGAATATTCCTTGGTCTTCTGGTTTTGCCATTATTCCTCAAAATATTGGAAGAATGGAAAACAAGGGACATGAATTGGCCGTTCGCTTAAATGCTGTACGCAGTGATAATTTTGATTGGAATGTGTATGGTACTTATTCTAAAAACAAAAACATCGTTAAAACCATTTTGGAGAACGACTCAGACAATGATGAATTAAATATTTACACCAGCTTGGTTCACTTTGCCGGCCATGGTTCATTAAACCTTGTTGCAGCCGAAGGGCAACCTTTCGGTACTTTCAAGGGTACTGGATATGTATACGATGATCAAGGACACATTGTAGTGGATGGAGTTGGAAATCCATTGCGCAGTCCTGAATTGTCTTATCTGGGTTCATATCAACCTGATTTTCTTTACAGCTTTGGTAGCAATTTCCGTTTTAAGAATTTTACATTCAATGTGTTGTTTGATGGCAAGGAAGGTGGATTGTTTTATTCAGGAACAAAGATCAGTACCGAATTCAACGGAACTGCTATTACAACTTTATTGAACAATCGCGAAAACTTTGTAGTGCCAAACAGTGTGGTTGAAGAGGGTGGTGCTTATAAAACCAACACTACTGAAACTACCGTTTATGCATATTACAGAGGTTTACCCGCAGGTGCATATTTGTTGGATGCTTCATTCTTGAAGTTAAGGGAGATTTCCTTGAGTTATGCTCTTCCTAAAAGGCTTTATGAAGGTGCAGGTTTCTCCAATATCAGCGTTGGAATTTTTGCTAAGAACCTGAAATATTGGGTGGCTGAAGAAAACAAATTTGCTGATCCTGAAGTCGGTGGCGTGGGTGCATCTTCTGATGCAGTTGGAATTGAAACAACTACCACCCCGAGTGCAAGAAGTTTTGGCGCCGAACTGAAGTTTACATTTTAATTCGCTTAAAATTTGAAGATTATGAAAAATAAATTAATAAAATATCTGTTTTTGATGTTTGTGGTGGCTGCGTCTTTGACATCCTGCGACGACTACCTGGATATCAATTCAGATCCCAATCAATCAACTTCTTCCAGAGATGACCTTCAGTTGTCTTCAGCTCAACTTTATGTGAGCGTGGCCATGGGAGATCGTATCACTTATACCACCCAGCGTTGGGCACAATATTGGACCGGAGGTCCAGGGGTTTCGCTTGGTGAACAAGATCAACACTTATTGTCCTCTTCAGAGTGCAATCAGTTGTTCAATAATATGTACCGTGGGATGAGCAACCTGAAGTTCATTCTCGATAATTCAAAAGAGTCTAACTACATTGGAATTGCTAAAGTCATTATGGCTTATAATTTTGGAGTATGTGCTGACTTATTTGGAAACATTCCGGTATTGGAAGCATTGAGAGGCGATATTAACGATGGCTCAGTTTTCGCACCAAAATATGACGATGCTGCAAGCGTAGTTTATCCCGAAATTGAAAAGTTGCTAAAAGAAGCCATTCCATTGTTGGGCGATACCCACAGTAAGCATCCTGGTGCTGACGATTTAATTTATGGTGGTGATATGGCCAAATGGATAAAATTTGCCAACTCTTTGTTATTAAAAACCTACATTCGTCAAGGTGACTCTGGAAAAGACAAATTGGCAACTTTTTTCAGCGGCAATGATCAATTCATTTTAACCAATTCAGAAATGGCTGCCGTTGCTTTCCCCGGAGGTTCCACTGCGAATAATCCATTTTGGACTGAAGCTAAAAGTTCAGCTCTTGGCAATTACCTGGTGGCAACGACAACCAGCATTGATTACCTTGCCGGAACGCAAGATCCCCGGATTGATTATTTCTACAACAAAGCAGGCAATGGTTTACATGTCGGTTTAAAATACGGCGATATTGAAAACCAGCCACCCACAGCTGATTTTTCAAAGCCACATGGGGCCAAATTGGCAGATGGTGGTATTATCTTTAGCCCTACTGCTCCAGTTATTTTGATGTCTGCTTGGGAAGTGAATTTGTTATTGGCCGAAGCGGTATCAAGAGCTTGGATTTCTGGAGATGCCAAAGCCTTATATGATGCTGGGGTAAAAGAGAATTTTTCCTACCTCGGAGTTCCAGCTTTGGATGCAGATACATACTTAGCAGGTAAAGGTGCTTTGGACCAGGCAAATGCCATTAAATCCATTGCCCTTCAAAAATGGGTTTGTATGACCGGACTTCAATCGGTTGAATCATGGATTGAGACCCGGCGTTTTGATAATTCTGGCAGTCCAATTTTTAGCTCTCAGGGAGGGATTTTTATTACTCCTACAAAGAATGGTTTAGGAGGCAATACATTTCCATCTATTTTACCTTATCCTGAATCTGAAGAAAGCTTGAATAAGAGTTTTCCGGGTCAGCATTCAATCACTTCAAAAGTATTTTGGGATAAATAAAAACCAATATTTATGAAAACAATGAACATTAAATTTATTCTATATCTGTTTGTCGCTTCGTTTGTCATCAGTTCCTGTGATGAATCGGAGGAAATCGCCTCTGTGCCAAAGCCGACTGCATTACCTTTTATTGCAGAGGTATTTGTTAATCCAGCGTATGTATATGGTTTTGGCGCTACCAATGTTTACAATGACATTCCCGATGTAGTCGCTATTGCAGTTGATTCAGTGGTTGGATTTCCAGGAGGTTATGGCGGAAAAACAGGATCTGATTCAGTGCAGGTAAAAAAATCTGATGTGGTTTCCTGGCCAGATACGGTTGACATCGGCGGTTATAGCATCAATTTCCAGAAGTACAACAATGCTGCCTATAAGGCTGTGGTTGGCACCAATGTGGTTATCGCTGGTATGATCCCTAATCCTGGCCCTACCGCTTTAGAGGGCACTTATAAGAGAACCTCAAATGGTTATCTTATTGAAATCAAGAAGGTGTTTAATGGAGTTTATGTAATTGATAATCCAGGAGGCGCCGGAGTACCGGCATTTCCATATCTTCTATATAATTATTCCAATGTAAGTGGAGCTGACAGTTTGTCCTTCCCTAATCAGGGAAATCCTTGTGGCGGAGGCTTGCAATTGGTAGCACCAGCAGCACCCACTAACTTGACTAGTAAGGAGTATTCTGCCAGCTATCCTCCGGAAATAGCTGCCACTAGTCCATTTACCTTAAAGTGGAAAGTGTTTGAATTTCCTGCTGCTACGCCAAACTCAGCTCATACAGGGGCTGCATTGTGCCAATGGGGCTTAGCCGTAAGAACGTTTGAAAAGCAATAAAAGCATGATCATTTATTGATGCCAATAGGCGGGGAAATAACCCCGCCTATTTTTTTTGTATAAATGGATGAATTCTTTTACCTTTGCCGTCCAAATTAACATTTGACATGCTTATTATTGATGTAAAAGAGATGGAATCCATCGACCGTGCGCTCAAAAAGTACAAGAAAAAATTTGAGCAATCGCAAACGTTGCGCCAGTTACGCAAGCGCAAACACTTTACAAAGCCATCTGTAGAAAGAAGATCTGATATTTTAAAGGCAGTATACCGTCAGGAGTACATAAGCCGAAACGCATAATACTTTTTAGTAATATTTAAAGTACAGTATATTTGTCCTTTATCCGAATGAAGGACATCATGTCGTTGCAAGCCTACCGAACTTTTCTAGAATCTGAAAAGAGATATTCTCCACACACCTGTGAAGCTTATTTGCGTGATTTGATGCAATTTGATCAACATTTAAAGCAAATGGATTTGGTGCAAAACCTTGATGAAGCTCAGCACAAACACATTCGCTCCTGGATCGCACATCTGAACTCAGAAGGCCAAGATCCAAGATCGCTTCGTAGGAAAATTTCCAGTTTGAATGGATATTATAAATACCTGAAACTTCGTCACGGTTTGAAATTGAATCCTGTTTCTAAAGTTGTCAGTCCAAAGGTTAAGAAACGATTACCTCAGGTGTTAAGAAGTCAGGAATTGAGTGAATTGAGGGACCCCCATCCGGAAAACTTAGCATACAATGACGTCTTACAGTACACCATACTCCGGTGCCTTTATGAATTGGGTTTACGTCGTTCGGAATTAATCAATCTGGAAGAAGGAAACATAGATTATTCTTTAATGCAAGTAAAGGTTGTTGGGAAAGGAAATAAACAACGCATTCTTCCTTTTGGTAGCGAACTAAAGCAAGTGTTATTGCGTTATAAATTGTATAGGAATAATCTTCCGGTACATACGGGATTGCTATTTTTTATTATGGAAAATGGAAAGCCCTTGTATCCAAAAGCAGTGTATTTGATGGTCAGAAATTGGCTTAATTCGAGAACCAGTATCACTCAAAAAAGTCCGCACGTGCTGAGACATTCATTTGCTACACATTTAGCAGATTTCGGAGCGGACATCAATGCCATTAAGAGTTTATTGGGACATGCCAATCTATCTGCCACACAAATCTATATGCACAACACCATAGAGCAATTGAAGCAGGCCTACAGAAAAAGTCACCCGAAAGCGGAGTGAAAGAGGCTGGTTTGAATGAATATTGTTAAACTTTAAAATTAAGAGATGATGACACGTATTCAGTCCGTGCACTTTGATTCAGATTCCAAATTAATTCAATTCATTGAAGAACGTCTGGCAAAATTTGGGAAAACCATGGGAACGCCGGCCGCAGAAGCCAGTGTCGTGTTGAAATTGGAGAAAAATGGTCAGGTACAAGATAAAATAGTGGAAATGATCATTCAATTACCGGGCCACCCCTTAATCGCCAAGAGCTCAAAAAAATCCTTCGAAGAAGCCACCCGGGATGCTTTGGACACCTTAAAATCCCAGTGGACCAGATACAAAGAGAAAATCCAAGCTAAACATCAATGAGTGGAAGTTGCCCTTAAATTTACCTTATTGGTTGCAAATCAACAAGATAGGATCAAGAGTGGGGATTAACAATTACTTGGATTTTTTTTTGAGGCTTTCTATCAAATAGTTATATCTTTGCAGTCTCTTTTTTGGAGGGTATAATCGTATGCCCTGACGAAAGTAGAAGCCAGTGTAGCTCAGTTGGTAGAGCAGCTGACTTGTAATCAGCTGGTCGGGGGTTCGAGTCCGTCCACTGGCTCAGGAATTTGAAGTGGGTGCGCCGGAGTGGGAGAGCCGGGCCAGACTGTAAATCTGGTGTCTTTGACTGAATGGGTTCGAATCCAATCACCCCCACCAAAACTTAGTTGGAACAAAAAAGAGCATATTGACTACGAAGGTTTGGCTGTATGGGTGGTTTTGTAAAAGTGTCTGATAAATAAGAAAACAAAACTTTGCGTGAGATTGAACATCTAAGATTAATCTGACCAAAGAAGAAAGAATAGAGTCTAGTAGTTTTCAGGTTCATACGTTTTGAATGGATGTGAAAATTATTTTGAATAGAATACCCCGAACGATAGTATTTCAGGTAAAGACCAGGAGAAAATTCATCGGGATTCCAATGCGGGAGTAGCTCAGTTGGTAGAGCATTAGCCTTCCAAGCTAAGGGTCGCGGGTTCGAGCCTCGTCTCCCGCTCAATGAAAACTTCAGAAGTGAAGTTTTTTTAAGGAGGGAATAGATTTGACGACGCCTTCTTTTCCAGCCAATGTAGCTCAGGGGTAGAGCACTTCCATGGTAAGGAAGGGGTCAAGGGTTCAATTCCCTTCATTGGCTCTAGTATATTTTATCTTATTTAACATACAGTAAAAACAGTCAAAATGGCAAAGGAAACATTTAATCGGTCGAAACCGCACGTCAACATCGGTACCATTGGGCACGTTGACCACGGTAAAACGACTTTAACTTCTGCAATTACCATGGTATTGGCAGAAAAAGGTCTTGCTCAAAAGAAAGATTACGATTCTATCGACAACGCTCCTGAAGAAAAAGAAAGGGGTATTACCATCAACACAGCTCACGTTGAATATGAGACAGTGAACCGGCATTATGCCCACGTTGACTGTCCAGGCCACGCTGACTATGTGAAAAACATGGTAACGGGTGCTGCTCAAATGGACGGTGCTATTTTAGTGGTTGCTGCCACAGATGGACCCATGCCACAAACCCGCGAGCACATTTTGTTGGCAAGACAGGTTGGTGTTCCTAAAATTGTCGTGTTCATGAATAAAGTTGACCTGGTTGACGATCCAGAAATGTTGGATTTGGTCGAAATGGAGGTTAGAGAATTATTGAGCAAATATCAATTTGATGGAGATAATGCTTCCGTTATTAAAGGGTCGGCGTTAAAAGCGCTTGAAGGAGAAGAGGGTGGAAAAGCGGCTATCATGGAATTGATGGATGCAGTGGATAAAGATATTCCAGAACCAGTGCGTTTGGTAGATCAGCCATTCTTGATGCCCGTTGAAGACGTATTCTCGATCACGGGTCGTGGTACAGTAGCAACCGGAAGGATAGAAAGAGGGGTGATTAAGGTTGGTGAAGGTGTTGAAATCATCGGTATGATGGCTCCTGGTACAAAAGCCTTAACATCTACCATTACCGGAGTTGAGATGTTCCGCAAACTATTGGATCGTGGAGAAGCGGGTGACAATGCAGGGTTATTGTTACGCGGTATTGAAAAAGATGATATCCGCAGAGGAATGGTTATCTGTGCACCAGGTTCAGTTAAACCACATATGAAATTTAAATGTGAAGTTTACGTATTATCAAAAGATGAAGGAGGACGCCATACTCCGTTCTTTAAAGGATACAGACCTCAGTTTTATTTCAGAACGACTGACGTAACCGGTGAATGTCTGCTTCCAGAAGGTGTTGAGATGGTAATGCCAGGTGATAATATTTCACTTGACGTCACCTTGATTAACCCCATTGCAATGGAGAAAGGTCTGCGTTTCGCTATCCGCGAGGGTGGTAGAACCGTCGGTGCAGGGCAGGTTACAGAAATTATGGATTAAATAAGATAATTAATGTTCATGTAGGATCAGGCCTTAACAGGTCTGATCCTATGTAACACACGGGCATAGCTCAACTGGCAGAGCGACGGTCTCCAAAACCGTAGGCTGAGGGTTCAAGTCCTTCTGCCCGTGCAAAGGAGTAAAATAATGGATAAGTTCGTATTATATTTAAAAGAAAGTTACCATGAGTTGATCGAAAAGGTTACATGGCCAACGCGTGAAAACCTTATCGACAGTGCTCAAGTGGTCGTTTTTTCGGCCTTGCTCCTCAGTCTGATGATCTTTGGAATGGATTTCATTGTCAATCAGGTTTTGAGCTTTGTTTATAGTTTATAACCGCCGCCATGAGTGAAGAAAAAAGGTGGTATTCATTAAGAGTGATCTCGGGTAAAGAAAAGAAAATCCGGGAACGTCTTGAAATGGAAGTTAATCGTTCCGGCTGGGCGGAATTTATTACACAGGTAATAGTGCCATCGGAAAAAGTATATAAGATCAGAAACGGCAAAAAAGTGATCTTGGAGCGCAACATTTTACCAGGGTATTTGTTGGTTGAAGCCCTACCTTCAAAACTGAGCGGTGAGATTGTTCAACATATCGCCAATATGCCAGATATTATCCATTTTTTGGGTAAAAACAATCCAATTCCCATGACACAAACGGAAGCTAACCGGATGCTGGGTAAAGTGGATGAGTCTCAACAAGTGGGAGAAACCATGATTGAGCCGTTTATTGTTGGTGAAACCGTCAAAATTATTGACGGCCCATTCAATGAATTCGTGGGGGATATTAAGGAAGTAAATGAAGAAAAGAAAAAATTAAAGGTTATCGTAAAAATATTTGGCCGGGGAACCGAAGTCGAATTGAATTTTATGCAAGTTGAAAAAACAAATTAATATCAATCGTTATGGCAAAGGAGATAGAAGGTTATATAAAATTACAGGTTAAAGGAGGTCAGGCTAATCCTGCACCACCGGTTGGTCCAGCTTTAGGTTCCAAAGGTGTAAATATCATGGAATTCTGCAAGCGATTTAATGCGAAGACTCAGGATCAACCAGGTAAGTTATTGCCTGTCCTGATTACTTTGTTCAAGGATAAGTCATTTGATTTTGTGGTAAAAACACCACCTGCTGCAGTTCAGTTGATTGAGGCAGCTAAAATCAAAAGCGGATCACCTGAACCCAATCGGAAAAAAGTTGGATCCGTAAGCTGGGCTCAGGTTGAAACCATAGCAAAAGATAAAATGCCAGATTTAAACGCATTTACACTTGAATCTGCGATGAAAATGGTTGCAGGTACCGCTCGAAGTATGGGACTTACAGTAACCGGGGATGCACCCTGGGGAAAGTAATATTGTTTAACAAGGGAGTTGCGCCTTAAAACGCAACGCAAAAACCTTAAATATTAATTATGGCAGAACTAACAAAAAAAAGAAAAGCGATTCATGACAAGGTTGATCCAAAGAAACTCTATAATTTGGATGAAGCTTGTAGCTTGATCAAAGAAGTCAACACCACTAAATTCGACGCTTCTGTTGATTTGCACATTCGCCTGGGGGTAGATCCAAGAAAACCCGATCAGGCTATCCGGGGTACCGTAACCCTTCCCAACGGTACGGGAAAAACGAAGAGAGTACTTGTACTTTGCACACCGGATAAAGAAAACGAAGCTAAAGCCGCCGGGGCAGATCACGTTGGACTCGACGAATACATTCAAAAAATCGCAGGTGGATGGGCAGACATTGATATCATCATTGCAATGCCCACCGTCATGGCACAGTTGGGTAAAGTAGGTAAGATTTTAGGGCCAAGAGGTTTAATGCCTAACCCTAAAACCGGAACCGTTACCATGGACCTTGCTGGGGCAATCAATGACGTGAAAGGGGGAAAAATTGCCTTTCGCGTAGACAAGTATGGTATCATCCATGCTTCCATCGGACGGGTATCATTTTCAGCACAAAAACTTAAAGAGAATGGACTTGAATTGATTCACGCAATCAATAAGTTAAAACCATCTTCGGCAAAGGGTGCTTATTTTAAATCCATTTCACTGGCTTCTACCATGAGTCCGGGTATCAAACTGGATACACGAGTTGCCAATTAATGAAACCTTTAAATTTTTACAATCATGAATAAGCAAGATAAAACGACCGCCATTCAAGAATTAAAGGAGCGGTTTTCTAAAGCCCAGTTCTTTTATGTAACAGATGCTTCTACACTTACCGTAGAACAAGTTAACAATTTGAGGAGAAAATGTTTTGAGCAAGGTATAGAAATGAAAGTAGTTAAAAATACGCTTGCAGTAAAAGCTTTGAAAAGTTTGGAAGATGACGGTTATTCACCGCTCTACAATGCTTTTGAAGGTCCTTCTTCAATCATGTTTACAGACAATCCATCTGCACCAGCTAGACTGATCAAGGCATTCCGTGAAACGGCTAGCAGACCTTTGGTCAAAGCAGCTTACATTGACCGGGCAATCTTTAGCGGAGATGACCAGTTAGATGTATTGGTTGCTCTGAAATCCAAAGATGAATTGGTAGGAGATATCATCATGTTATTAAAGTCGCCAGCAACCAATTTAATTGGCGCACTCACCAGTGGCGGACAAAAGATCGCTGGTATAGTCAAAGCACTTGAGGAAAAGGCAAGTGCTTGACGAAATGAATAGATTTGGCTTCCAAGTAATTAACGCATATATTTTATTAACAATTGAAAAAATTTTGAATCATGGTAGATGTAAATACATTAGCAGATCAACTGGTAAACCTTACCATCAAGGAAGTAACAGAATTAGCCGCTGTTTTGAAAGATAAATACGGCATTGAGCCCGCTGCGGCTGCTGTTGCGATTGCTGCTGGACCTGCAGGTGGGGGCGCTGCTCCTGCTGCCGCAGAGAAAACAGAATTTGATGTCGTTTTAAATTCAGGAGGCGCAAACAAGTTGAATGTTATTAAAGAGGTTAAAAATTTATTGAACCTCGGACTTAAAGAAGCAAAAGATCTTGTAGATGGAGCTCCTTCTGTTTTAAAGCAAGGTGTATCAAAAGAAGAAGCAAATTCTTTGAAAGACACTTTGACTGCTGCAGGTGCTGAAATAGAAGTGAAGTAATTATAAGATAGACGCTCGTATACCTTTGAACGATAAAAGGTTTACATAAAAATATGGCCTGGTTCATGTTCTAAATATGAACCTGGCCATATACTTTTTAATTTCGGACAAGTTCTGGACTTTTTAAAAAATAACCACATGGCTTCTATAGAAACCAAATCACAATTGAGAACTCGCCATAATTTCGGAAGGGCTGCTTTGCAAGTTCCATATCCGGATTTTCTCGAAATACAAATCAAATCTTTTAAAGAGTTTTTCCAATTGGAAACAACTCCAGACAAAAGAATAAATGAAGGTCTTTTTAAAGTATTTAAAGAGAACTTTCCGATCTCCGATGCAAGAAACATTTTTGTTCTTGAATTTTTGGACTACTATGTAGATCCACCCAGATATTCTATTGAA
>JRYK01003529.1_pt1 | contig 30736 bp, 29 predicted proteins | sample 235381 | NCBI WGS metagenome assembly JRYK01 (sample SAMN03074220, study PRJNA261476) | activated sludge metagenome | biome: Wastewater Treatment Plant; feature: Wastewater; material: Activated sludge; isolation source: activated biomass of a wastewaster treatment plant treating hydrocarbon... ... | reverse complement strand
CTTGCCAAGGTTGGGGTCGCGGGTTCGAGTCTCGTCTCCCGCTCAAAAAAATCCACTGTATAGTGGATTTTTTTTTGCCCAGGTGGTGGAATTGGTAGACACGCAGTCCCGCTTTGAAGTTATGAGAAAGTGCTAATAATCATATTCAAATCAGGATTAAAATCCTGTGGCCAGAGAGAATAGAAATAAAGAAAACAAACGAAAGTGTTTGTACGAAAAGAGATAACTCAAAAATATCTTTCAATAATGTGAAAGATATTCGCCCAGGTGGTGGAATTGGTAGACACGCAGGACTTAAAATCCTGTGGCCAGAAATGGCCGTGCGGGTTCAAGTCCCGCCCCGGGTACAGGGTTCAGAGAAATCTGAACCTTTTTCATTTTAGCTCGGGTCACACATAGGTCACGCAAAACAGTAAACTTCTCTAGTGCATTTTATTTCCACATTCACTTTTTGTAATTTTGGTTCATGGAAGTCATTTGCCTTGAAGATGAAGCATTTTATCAACTCATTGAGAAGGTAATCATAAGAGTCAAAGAAAAGGAAGGCTTGAAAGAAGACAAATGGATTTCAACAGAAGAAGCCATGAAAAAACTTAGAATTGCCAGTAAGACTACCCTTCAAAAGCTTAGGGACGAAGGGAAAATCCGCTTTTCCCATCCTGAAAAAAAAATTATCCTGTACGATTCTGGTTCAATTAATGAGTATTTAGAAAAACATACAAACGATAATTTATAATGGAATTAACGGAAAGACAATTCATCAAAGGTTTTAATGCTGGCTACTTCCTTGCGGAATATGAACCTCAATTATTGACTTCGTTATTAAAAAATATCCAGCCAACTAATTCTTATATATCTGGATTGTCTTTTGGGCAAAAGGAATATGAACTTGAACTTCAAACAAATCACTTGGATGATTTGAAGAAGATTAGAAATAAGGGAAAAAACAGTCGAGAAGCAGAATTGGATTAGCCTTTTAAAATCCCTGAATCCAATACCACGTCATAGCCAGAGATAAAGCATCAAATACGGCCATATTTCTATCCTCACTCGTCCAAAGTTTACGCTCTCTTGGTTTTCGAGTTTCAAGTTCTTTAAATTCAGTGAGAAGCCATTGGGATATTTCAAATTTTGTACTGACTCCAAAATTCTCAAAGACATCACGGATTTGATCTCTGGAAATTTGGGAAATCTGCAGATTTTCGCTTTGTGCGTAAACTGAAATTTTATCAATCAGTTTTTTTATTCGATTACCAGTTCTTGAAGATTTACCGTCTGGATCTAGTAGAATTAATATTGCCGGTTTAAAATAACTGATGGAACTTTTTATTTTTTCAAGAATTCGAAAATTACAAATCGGATTTATTCGGACTACTCCGAAGTCGAGTAATTTTCTTGGATTATTCATATAAACAAATCCGAAGCCATTGGCATTTGGATAAATTGCATAAACGATTTTTGGTTTCTCACTTTGCGTAATCATAGTATTTTATTTTGTTAATCTTTTAATGGTTTCTTCAAGAAATCTAATTCTTTGGGTGCTCTTTAATGTTATTTGCTCTTTTTTTAATTCTGAAACTAATTGAACGACTCTTTGAATAAGCTTTAATTTTATTATTTCGGACTCCTGCTCGAAAAATGATTCAGTCGGTACATTAAACAGATGATGATAAGTTAGAAGTAATTCGATGGATGGTGTTCGTTGGCCTTTCTCATATCTGGAAATATTGGAGTAATCCGGTAAATCCAAAATAAAAGCAATATCTTCCTGGATTAATCCAGATCGCTTTCTATAAACTTTTAAATAATTTGGTGGTGAAGACATAAATTAAAAAGCGGCACCAGAAATAATTTTTCTGATGCCCTAAGTTTATAATTATAATACTTCCCATCGTAGACGGTATTTGTTGCCAAATTGGCAATTTTTTTCGCCCACGCTCCACGTATCGTGGTATTGCTATTTAGTTGTACGCACTCAATTAATGTGGTCTCATTTTGACGTAAATTAAATTGATAAAATAGGCACCTTAGCACCTGTAGGGGCCCACAATCAGCGAAATTTGAAGGGTATCGCAGATTGCAAACCAACGGTGCCAAGGCACCGTCAAAATTTCTATAAATTGTCCTTACATAAAATTTAGTTTTTGCCTAATGTAAATTCGGAGTGTTTGCAAGTCAGTTATTGATTTCGTCTTAACTTGACTGTCTTATTTAATTATACCATATTAGACTTACTTAGTCAAAATTTTCGGGTCGTTCTTATTGTCTTTTAAAGAATCAGCAAGTATGCTATAATCGGAATCATGCAATACAAAAGTTGCGATGAATGCTAAAATTATTCGAGTGGTAGTTCAGTTTATTGAATAAAATATTTTGATTGATAACTACATGCGCCCTTAGCTCAGCTGGTAGAGCACTCGACTCTTAATCGAATGGTCGGAGGTTCGATCCCTCCAGGGCGCACAAATAAATATTCAGATTTTAAGAATTGGAAATTTATACCAAATCATTTAACGGATGCTTCACCATTTGCCCCCTCAAATGTTCTGCGCTGGCTGACAGGTATATTGTAGTAGTCTTAATATCCGAATGCCCCATCATCTTTGAGAGAGAATAAATATCACAACCACCTTCAAGCATGAGTGTTGCAAAAGTATGCCTGAGTTTGTGAACAGTAAAAGGCACTCCAGAAGATTTCCGTACCTGATCTACCAATTTTTTTAGCCCATTATCCGTAAATCCAACATTCCCACGTAGAGAAGAAAAAAATTCAGGGTTTGTTTTATTCAGTCTTTTCCTTTCATCTTGGTATCTCTTTAAACTTTGAGCCAAAGTGTAGCTCATTGGAACAATTCTATCTTTATTGCCCTTACCTTGCTTAATAAAAATAGTAAAGTTGTCTGTGTCAATATCTGTGTATTTAAGATTTAATAATTCTTGTTTCCGTAATCCGGTAAAAATGAAAGTTGAGAAGATAGCGTGATTGCGATACCTTAAAAATTTGTATTCGTATGGGTAGTTGTAAACGACTTCAAGCAACCGTAAGGAAACTTGTTTGTTTAACTTAACCGGCAAACGTTTCTCCATTTTAGGTTTTTCAATGTCTGTGATTGGGTTATTCTGCATGTAGCCTTTAGTTATACACCATCGGAAGAATACTAATAGGGTCTTATGATAGACGATAAATGTATTCACCGACCAGTTTCTCTCCGTTCGGCCATAATAAAATAAGGCCCTTACATTATCATCATTGACTTGATTTATCTCACTTATGTTTGCGAGCTGACAATATCTCTTAATCACATTTCTATATCTCTGGATAGTGTGTTTTGAATACCCACGAATTGACGAGGAATAATCACAAAACTTCTGCGATAAAATCTCTATATCCATAACCTTTTATATAAAACAGATTATTTAAATTTTGAAGTTGAGCCAAGAACCTGTTCACCACGGGAAGTGGTCGTTCAAAATCGCTAATTTCCCAAAAAGCCTTTTAAATTCAATTATAGTACTTCTTCTTTAATTCAAATGCGGGACCACTTCCTTAAGAGGAACAATGGAACGGTCATTTCCAAATTGACGCATATAAAATAAAGCTTAAACTCTATTTTGATATTTCAAACAGGTGAAATCGTTCGACCTGTTTACCACTCAACAACTTCAATGAAAATACTCTGATTTTGATACTTATAATTAATAAATTGTTCGACAAGTATCATTGTAGCAGGTTTGACATGAAATATCAAAAGTTTTAAAAGGATATTTTTCCAATGTCTTCTTCCATTGCTTCAGTTTGCAAAGAACGTGCATACTTTGTTGTCATGGAAATACTTTGATGTCCCATCATTCTTTGTATTTTAAAAATGTTGACATCTGATTCCGCCAGTTTACAAGCGAAAGTGTGGCGAAACTCATGAAGATGAAATTTTACGCCGGATTTGGCGATAATACTTTGAACCCAATGCTTTAATCCTTCTCTTGTTAAACCACTATCTCCTCTGCTAGAAACAATGAGACATTCTGTTTTTAAATTCTTCCTTTCTTTTAGGTAATCTTTTAAATGAAGCATCAGTGTAGGATGTATTTTTAAAACTCGTGTTCTCTTTGATTTAGAGGTTTCTCCTTTTATCGTGATTTCTTTCTTCTCAATATCAACATCCTTTACTTGGAGGGAAACAAATTCACCTTTCCGTATCCCGCAAAATAAAAGAATGCTAACCATGACAGTATCCCTTCGAAGAAGCAAAATATTGCTAGAACATCTAGTAATCGCAGAATATATTTTATTGATTTCCTCATCCTCCAATCTTCGGAAATCATCATAGTTTACTTGAGGTGCCTTAATATTCTTCAAGGGATTCTGTTGCAAATATCCCTTTTGACATAGCCATCTAAAAAAGACAATAAGTTTACTATATTGAGTTTTGATAGTTGAACTTTTTACTCCGGTTTTGAGGGTATTTCTACCTACGATTCTTTGACGAGTTTTAATGCGCTTGAAAAACAAGTTCAACATTTCTGAAGTTAGTTCTTTAGTAGAGGAAACTTCCGGCATTACTTTAGAGAATAGACTGAACACAGCTTTATATCCTCGGATTGTTTCTGAACGCAAGCACATAGAGAATTGACATTCGTTTATATACTCATTAAAAAGTCTTTCCAGATGAGAGACACTTGCTTCTATTCTTTTATTACCAGATATTTTATTCATTGTCTATTGTAATCCAGTCTAGTGAATCCATTTAAGAAATAAAGACAGCATAAGTTGATGTATTGGCAAGTAATGCCGTCTTTAATTAAAGTTTCGCATCCTCTATTATTTATTGATGCAAGGAAACTCAGATATTGAAATAACATACATTGGCAAAACAACTTACAGGAATCAGCAAAGAAGATTTGGTATCAGACAAGCTGACCGACTAATGCACACATACATGATTGGTAAAACCGGTACCGGTAAATCCACTTTGATTGAGTCAATGATAATACAGGATATACAAGCTGGACGAGGGTGCTGTTTACTTGATCCACATGGCGACTTAGTTGAAAAAGTTGTGAAAGCCCTTCCTGGAAACAGGAAGGATGATTTAATATATTTTAATATCCCTGATTCCGGTTTAAAGTTAAAATATAACCCTTTTAGAAGGGTTTCGCCAGAAAAGCGTTCATTAGTCGCTTCTGGCATTTTGGATGTGTTCTCGAAGCTCTGGGATAGTGCTTGGGGGGTTAAATTAGAGCATATCCTGCGACATGCTATTCTAACCCTTCTTGACCAGCCCAAAGCCTCAATTGCAGACATTGTGGAAATATTACTAAACAAAGATTTCAGAACCGAAGCCTTGAAGCATGTCAAAAGTGAAAGTGTAAAGAAATTCTGGAAACGCGAATTCAAGGAGTATCATAAATACGACTTATTGCCAGTGTTAAACAAAATAGGAGGAATGCTTGTACATCCAGTTATTAAAAGAGTTTTGATTGATAACCCTGAAGAAGTATCATTAAGGAAGGCAATGGATGAAAAGAAAATCGTTCTGGTAAATCTTTCTAAGGGTCATGTAGGAGCTGATGTCTCTCATATTCTTGGTGCATTGTTTATTACTTCAATTGCTTCAGCCTCTTTCAGCAGAGTTGATTCTAATGAAGAAAATAGAGTTCCATTTATGGTTTATACGGATGAATTCCATAATTTCACCACCTTATCGCTTATCGGTATGTTTTCGGAATTAAGAAAATTCAAAGTTGGAATGACAATGGCTCATCAATATATGGCTCAACTTGATTCGAATATTAAAAGTGCAGTATTGGGCAATGTTGGAACGATTATTTCCTTTCGTATAGGAACAGAGGATTCAATGTTAATGGCTAAGGAAATGTATCCAGAATTTGATGTTGAAGATTTTATAAATTTACCTAACTACAAAATCTATTTAAAGCTAATGATTGATGGCAAACCGAGTAGACCATTTAGTGCAATGACTACAATTTAAATAATATGGAAACGCGATTTATATTTAACATATTCCATTCTTACATTTTACCATTTCGATTTCTATCGTAGAATGATTAACTTGAAATTTATTAATCAAGATATTTTTTACATCATTTGTTATCCTTTGGCTCTTAGCCTGATCTCCAGCATCAATCAAAACATGGCAACTTAAAGAAACAAAATGTGAAGAAACAGACCAAATATGCAGGTCGTGAATACTTTTTACCCGAGGCAAACAAAGAATAGAATTTTCAACTTCTTCATAATCAATGCCATCAGGCACACCTTCAAGCAAGACATGAAGCGTTTTTGTCATTAGACTCCATCCGCTTATTATCATCAGTACGCCTATCAAAATACTAATTAGAATATCAAAAAGCGGGTTAGAGGTGAAGTAAATTAAAATCCCGCCAATCAAGGCACCGATAGAAGATAGTGCATCATAAAAATGATGAAAAAAAACGCCACGCATATTCAAGTCTTTTTTATCTTTTGAAAAAAGATAAGCCATAATACCGTTAAAAATTGCAGTAGCAAAACCGACTATGATGACAATCAAATAGTCTACTTCCTTTGGATTTTGAAATCTTTCAAATGCTTCATAAAATATGTAAATGGCCAGTACAAACAGTACGAGCGTGTTTAATAATGCGCCAAGAATAGTAGCTCTTGCATAACCATAAGTTTTAGCCTTCGTACTTCTTCTTTGACTTACCTTTTCAGCAACCGAAGCAACGATAAGAGATAGGGCATCGGTCAAATTATGTGAAGCATCAGATATTAATGCCAAGCTTCCTGAAAAAAATCCAGCCAAATATTCAATCGCCGTAATAAGTAAATTGAGGAAAATGCCAATACCTAGCTTTTTGGAGTGATTATGTTGGTGGAGCATGTAAATTTAGTTTAACATTTTTTGGGATTAAGTAAACAAAATTCACTAATCTCCTTTTCGCACCACACAAATATGTCAACAAAGTATTATTGTAATAACAGGAAATTAAAGCGAGCTTTTACAAAAATAGCGAATCGTTTTAATCAAAACACAGGATATAAAATCCTTTCGATGATTAGATGCGAATACTTAATGCAAAGTCAATTTGCATGAACATGTAAGTTCAATAGCTATTCTATGTGAACATTAACAATTAGCAATTATGATTTATTTGATTCTTTTTGCAGTTTAATAGTGCGAAGTACTTGATCATTGGTGCCAATCAGTTTTATGAAGTAAAGTCCATCCATTATTGGATTAATGTCATATCCTTTTCCTTTCATAGCTTCAAAAGAAGCTACCTTATTACCTAAAATTGAATATAAATCAATCCTGCTCAGGCCATGGTTAAAATCAATAAAAAAATCATTATTTGCGGGATTGGGATATAATTTTATTTCAATGTTGCTGATTTCATTATTGGAAACTACTTTATTAAAGAGATAATCAACTCTTAATTTTTTGGATGTATCTTCTTTCTCATAGACCCAAATAACAATGTGTGCCTGTCCATCAACACCATTATCTGTTACATACACATCTAAAAGCGTAGAATCATTTGCTTTAATTACGTTTGGAAAATTGTCCGGGCATTTCCCAATATCGGGACTGTAGCAGTAGTTTGCATCACAAATATAGGTGTTCCAGTCTAACGGTAATTCAAGAATCTCACGAGTCCAAAGCACTTTAATGGTGCCATTAGTCTTATTTTTAACTGTGCCATGTGCTTTATGACTTGTCATATCCGGTACGAACGAAATGCTGTTTGGATTAGGCTCCACAACAAACCTTTGATTTTGTGCAAATATTCCATTAAGGTACAAGATGCAGAGAATTAAAAAAATCTTTTTCATAGTTTTTAGTTTTTTATAATTGTTGTAAATATACTTCCGTGCTTTGAAAATTCTTTTCTGTCAATAATTTATTTTCATATTTAACAAAATCAGCAATTGGTGGACTACGCCTAATGCTTATGAATTAAGGTATAGCAAAATTATCACCTCGCTATTCATATTTCATCAGATTTAAACTAATCAATATCACAATCAATGTGACCCCTACATCTGCCGCAATGGCTAACACCAAATGGCTATACCCAACCAAAGCCAAAATAATGAAAATAGCTTTTACAAGTATAGCCGCAATAGTATTAAATTTTATTGTATTAACGGTCGCTTTGCCCAATCGAATTAGAAACGGTATTAGAGAAAGTTTATCATTCATCAATGCGATGTTTGCAGTTTCAATTGCAGTATCACTTCCGGCAGCCCCCATAGCAATACCCACAGATGATAGTGCTAATGCAGGAGCGTCGTTTACTCCATCTCCCACCATGGCTACATGTTTATTTCGCGTTGTAATTTCTTTGATTCTAGTAACCTTGTCTTCTGGTAACAATCCACCGTAGACTTTTTTAATATTTANNACATATTTTGCGGAGGCTTCAGAATCTCCCGTGAGCATGATAGGCTCAATGTTCATTTCAGTTATTTTTTTTAGTGCATCAACACTATCGGGTTTTATTTCATCCATTAAGCCGATAATACCTGCCACTCCTTTTCCGAAGCTTACGACTACACTTGTTTTTCCTTGTTCTGAGAGTTGTTTGACAATTTCTGTGGCTTCGTCACTTACAGGTTGATGCTCACTTATGAAAGCGAGTTTACCAACAAATATAGTTTCATCTTCACAAACCATACATTTTGCTATAGCTCCTTTGCCTGCGATACTTTCAAATTTTTCAGTTTTGTGAATTTTATAACCTTCCTTTTTTGCCGCATCAACGATAGCTTGTGCCAAAGGATGTTCGCTAAAAATTTCAGCACCCGCGGCACAAGCAAGTAATTCCTCACGGTCTATTCCCTGAAGTGTAATAACATCCGAAACGGTTGGATTACCATAGGTAATGGTTCTTGTTTTGTCTAGGCATATTGCCTTAATATGCGCCAATGCTTCAAGAAATTTTCCTCCTTTCACGAGTGCTCCCTTGGATGAAGCATTGCCGATTGCCGAATAAATTGCAACAGGAGTAGAAATCACAAGGGCACATGGACAAGCAATGACAAGCAATGTTATGGATTGCTGCAACCAATGATTTAATTCCTGATTATATACAAAAACAGGAATGATAAAGAGTAAAGCTGCTATAACAAGAATTGATGGTGTATATACTTTTGCGAACTGTTGAATGAATTTTTGTGTTGGACTCTTACTCACGCTTGCTTCAAATGTAAGCTGAATTATCTTAGAAAACGTAGTGTCGGTGGAAAGTTTAGTTGTTTTGATTTCAATAAACCCACTTTTGTTGAGTGTGCCCGCAAATACATTATCTCCTTTGTGCTTATCTTTCGGAATAGGTTCTCCTGTAATTGTTGCCTCATCAATTGCTGATTCTCCATTTTCAATAATTCCATCCAGAGGGATCAAGTCATGTGGCTTTATTTGTATCAGAGTGCCTACCGGAATTTTATCAATGACAACTTCTGATTGACTCTCTGCAACAAAGGCAGTTTTAGGCGATTTAGAAACGAGTTCTTCTAAGGCAGATTTTGAATTTTCAATTCCAATATCTTCTAATCGCTCACCTAATACATATAACACGATGACTACTGCCGCTTCTGGATACTCTCCAAGGTAAAAGGCCCCAATAACGGCTATAGTCATTAGTAAATTTATGCTACTGAAATTTAATTTTGCGAGTGCCTTTAGTCCTTGCCAAATTACACCGTAGCCAATCCCAAGAATGAATGTAACAAATACGTATGGGGCGAATTGTTTTGGAGTGTGAATATTAAGAATAGAAAGGATTTCTAACACAACTACGATAATAATTGCGAATAACAGAAAGAGAAATTTCTTGTCGTGAATTGGAAGCTTCATTATTAAGTTTTTATAGTGTTTCTATTCTGGAAATCCGTTTGCTTTCCAACACCTGATTATATTGAGTTCTTCCTCGGTTAATTGTATTGCGGTATCGGGTGGCATTTCACTTTCTAAAATGATAGCTTCGTAAAAGTGATCAAAATGACGAGTCAAGCTGTCGTAATTAGTTTGATAATACCAATGTTCGGCACCTTCAGCCCCTTGTGAATGACAATTTGAGTTGCCACATTTAGTGGCGAGAAGGTTTGAAATCTTACCAGAATTAGAACTGAATGTAGCGCCACTCACAACAGAACAGCTTACCGAATCGTCTTTTTTGCAAGTAAATATTCCAAGGCTATAGAAGACAATGCTAAAAATAATAGTTCTTTTCATATTGATTAATCGACTTTGTGCATATAATTTAATGTTGATGACCTTCTCCTTTATTTGTCATCTTGGCTAAAATAAAAAACGCCCCATTCGTAACCACTTTCGCGTTGGCTGGAATTTCTTTGAGTAATGTAATTTCACTGTAGCCCACATCAGTCGTACCCCTGCGGACTGGCACCTTCTCAAAGGTTGTTCCTTCTTTAGTTATTTCTTTATCTTCCTTATGGTCGTGGTGATGGCCATGTTCGTGAGAATCTCCTTCAGTTTTAGTATGGGCATGATGCTCCGCTTCAGAATGGGCATCCGTAAGTATGAATATATAATCCTGGCCTTCATGGTTAATAATGGCGTTTGTTGGCACAGCATCGACATTAGCATTTTCTAAACTTACTAATGCAGTGATTGCCATGCCATCAATTAATCCTGACTTATTGCCTTTTACTCGAGCATGAACGGCAACGGCTTTCGTACTTTGCTCAAAAGTATTGCTTATGGAATATATCTCTGCATCATACTCTTTCCCAGGATTATTGCTCAACGTAAAATGAATTGTTTGACCATTTTTAAGCTTATTCAAATCTTTTTCATATACATATAAATCAAGGTGAAGCTGACTATTATCTACAATTTCTGCAACTGGATTATTGGCCTCCACAACACTTCCTATATTGACCATAACATTGCTTATTACACCACTAATAGGGCTGGTAACACTTATTATCGATTGCATATTTTCGCTAGTAAGTAAATTAGCCTTAATGTCTAACAGTTGCAATTGCTTTTGTAAACTTGCTTTTCGTGCCCTTAATGACTTCAATTCAGCTTCAGCCAATTGAAAGTTTTTTAAAGCACCTGCATTTCCTTCTTGTAATTCCTTTTGCCTTGTGAATTCCAATTCAGCCAATACGGTTTTAGATGAAATATTTAAATATTCCTCTTGAAGTATAATGAATGATGAGTTGCTTATTGTTGCTATTGTCTGGCCTTTACTTACCTTATTACCCGTTTGTACCAAAATTGATTTAACTACACCTCCCAAAAATGCTGTGGCGCTAGCTTTATTTTGATTAGGTACTTTTAAGATTCCATTAGCTTTAAGGGAAGCGGTAAGTTGCTTTTTTTCAATACTCCCAAATTCAATCTTAATAGATTCCATTTGCTCTTCAGTGAGTGTCGTTGTGTTGCCATTTTCATCATGATGTTCATCGCCATGTCCATGCTCTGCTTCATTGCCATGAGAATGATCATCTCCTTCTTTGTGGCTATGGCATGATATAAAAACCCAACTCAATATTGCAAAGTATATAATGATATTTAGATTCTTCATTTTAATATAATTTTACTTGTTGATTAAAAAATTGATGTTTATAACAGATTGATTTATTTGATTGATTGTTTGCAAATAATTCAAATTAATATCAGCAGAAGTTTGCAATGCTTGCAAATACTCTATATAACTTGTATTCCCGCTTTTGAATCCAAGCTTAGCTGTTTTGATTAATACATCAGCATTTGGAATTGCAATGGCTTTGTAATAATTAAATTGAGCTAAATTTTGATTGTATTCAAGAAAAGCGTTATGAAGTCGATTTTCAAATTTAAGCCTTTCATTATCCGCTTCCATTTGCAAAGCTTGTTGTTTGAAACTCATAGATTTAATTTTGGCCTTATTACTAAAAAAAGTAAGCGGAATGTTCAATCCTACATTTACGCCCTGAAACCTTTTATTGCCATCAAAGTAAACTTCATTCCCATCTATCACTTGCGTTCCTATTATCGATTGGTTGAAATAACCAAACGAGAAGCCAGGTAATGCGCTTGCTTTTTCTACTCTTTTATTTTGCTCTGCGATTACGGCCTGCTGATAAAACAATTTAACAGCAGGATTATCCATGATATTTAATGTTTCCAAAGACGTACTTAATGAGAGGGGCGAGTAAATTTCATAGTCGCTTATCGTAAAGTCTTCCTTAATATTCATTAAAGATTTGAGGATTGCATATACTCTTTCATACTGTGACTTATTCTGATTTATTAAAAGCAAAAATTGGCCACGTCTTGTTTCCGCTGAAACGTTTTCCAATAAATTAGTTTCTCCTGTCTTGTAACGAAGCGCAGTTGCTTTAACAAAATCATTGTATAGACTGTCGAGTAATTGCAATTGCTTTTGTGAACTTAACAGGTAGATTAATTCATAATAATACGATTGCACCTGCGCCCTAATTTCATTAGTTGTAGCTTGGTGTCTGAGTTCACTGTAAGTCAATTCTGATTTATACAGTCCAGATTTCGCCGTAAAGTAAGATGGAAAAGGTATGGATTGAGAGAACTCAAAATTATTATCTTTCTCAATGCTATTAAATTGCCCATATTGAAAATTAATTTCAGCCTTTGGCAATTCAAATACAGATTTTTTCAGGGCATTGGATGATTCGATTTCCAAATATTGAGACTGTAAACGCAAATTACTCTGCAATGCAACATTTATGGCATCTTCAATAGTCATTATTCTTGGATTGATTTGAGCATTTGTCGTATTGAATGAAAATAACGCTAAAAGCAAAAGAATAGAAGACAAAGTATTCTTATTTCTCCACCCTGAAAAAAAGAGGAGATAAAGCAAAGGCAATACAAAGAGTGTTAAAAAAGTTGCTGACACTAGCCCGCCAATGACCACAGTCGCGAGTGGCCTTTGTACTTCAGCGCCCGCACCATGCGAAAGCGCCATCGGCAAAAAACCAAGAGAGGCAACACATGCCGTCATAAGTACAGGTCGCAAACGGATTTTGGTACCTTCTCTGATTCGCTGGAAAATGTCAGACATACCATCCTTTTCCAATTGATTGAAGGTACTTACTAATACAATTCCATTTAATACGGCAACTCCAAATAATGCAATAAACCCTACACCTGCGGAAATACTAAAAGGCATATCTCGTAAGAGTAAAGCAAATACTCCGCCGATTGCCGCCATTGGTATAGCCGTAAAAATGAGCGTAGCTTGTTTTATAGAGGTAAATGTAAAATATAGAAGCATGAATATTAATGCTAATGCTATTGGAACTGCAACCATCAAGCGGGCAGATGCGGCTTGCAAATTTTCAAAAGTTCCACCATACGTATAATAATAACCTTCGGGCAATTTAACTTTTTCATTAAGGTGCTCTTGAATATCTGCCACTACACTCGCCACATCTCTATCTTTTACGTTAAATCCAATTACAATTCTTCTTTTGCCGTCTTCTCTACTGACTTGGGCGGGACCCAACTCCATTTTTACTTCCGCAACTTGCGATAATGGAATTTGGGCACCATCTTTAGTTGGTATGTATAGATGACTCACATCTTCAATATTATTACGATGAGTACTGTCTAAGCGTACAACTAGATCAAATTTTCGCTCGTTTTCAAAAACTACTCCAGCTTCACCGCCAGCGAATGCGGTACTAACAATGTGATTGATGTCTTCGATATTCAATCCGTAGTTTGCGATTTGGATACGGTCATATTTAATTACTATCTGAGGCAATCCCGCAACCCTTTCGACGCTTGGTTCCGTGGTGCCTTCTACCCTTTGTATCACATCATTTACTTTATTGGCATACATTAAGAGAGAATCCATGTTTTCTCCGAAGATTTTCACCGCTACATCTTGTCGGATACCGGTCATTAATTCGTTAAATCGCATTTGTATCGGCTGGCTTTTTTCAAAAAACACGCCTGGAATATTTTCTAATTTTTCATAGATTTCATTGGCAAGCTCATCATATGTAATATCTCGCTTCCAATCCCTTTGCGGTTTTAATATGATCATCATATCCGATGCTTCTGGTGGCATAGGATCGGTCGGAACCTCAGCGCTTCCCGTTTTTCCTACCACCATTTTTACTTCGTCAAACTCCTTAATTATCCTTGAAGCCTGCATAGAAGTTTCTATGCTTTGAGTTAACGAAGTGCCTTGTGGCAAAATGCAATGAAATGCAAAATCACCTTCAGCTAGCGTAGGTATAAATTCTCCGCCTATTCTTGAAAAAATAAAAATTGTAATTATAAAAATAAGGATTGTAATACTAACAACGGCTTTTTTAAAACGAATGGCTTTCTCTAACAAAGGCTCATAAAAGTTATGAAAATAACTCATCATCTTATCGCTAAAAGTTGGTTTGCCGGAAAAATACTTGGGTAGAAACAATGCACACATCATTGGAATATAGGTAATTGATAATAGTAGTGCACCAAATATTGCGAATCCAACTGTTTGAGCCATGGGTCTAAACATTTTTCCCTCAATTCCAATCAAGGTTAAAATGGGAATGTAGACTATTAGTATTATTATTTCGCCAAACGCAGCGCTGTTTCTAATTTTTGAAGCGGAATTAAAAACCTCTATATCCATTTCCTCTTGAGAAAAGCGATTAACCGATCTTCGTAGTCCCAAATGGTGCATTGTCGCTTCCACAATGATTACAGCTCCATCAACAATCAACCCAAAATCTATTGCGCCAAGACTCATAAGGTTGGCGCTTACTCCAAATACATTCATCATGCCGAGAGCAAAAAGCATGGAAAGCGGTATCGCAGAAGCTACGATTAAACCTGCCCTTAAATTTCCAAGAAATAAAACCAAGATAAAAATGACAATCAACGCACCCTCAATTAAGTTTTTTTCTACCGTAGAAATGGCGCGATTTACTAAATCGGTTCGATCAAGATAAGGTTCAATAATAACATCAGCCGGTAATGATTTTTGGATAGTCTTCATCTTTTCTTTAACTCGGCTGACTACTTCTGCACTATTTGCACCTTTCAACATCATCACCACACCACCTACAGCATCTACTTCACCATTAAAAGTAAGTGCACCATATCGAACTGCACTTCCTAAACGAACATCAGCTACGTCTTTAATCAAGATTGGTATTCCATTCGGGTTGTTTTTAACAGCTATATTTCTTACATCATCAAATGAACCGATCAACCCAACACCTCGAATGAAATAGGCATTTGGCTTTTTATCAATATAAGCACCACCCGTATTTTCATTATTCTTTTCCAATGCTGTAAAAATTTCTGGAATACTTATTCCCATAGCAATCAATCTATCTGGGTTAACGGCAACTTCATATTGTTTGAGTTGTCCTCCAAAACTATTTACCTCTGCTATACCTGATGTACCATAAAGTTGCCTTGCCACAATCCAGTCCTGCATTGTTCGCAGATCCATTGCGGAATATTTTTCTTCACTTCCTTTTTTAGGATGTATTATGTACTGATATATTTCTCCCAGTCCCGTACTAACAGGTGCTAATTCAGGCTTACCTATCCCGCTCGGAATTTTCTCTTCAGCTTCTTTAAGTTTTTCATTGATAAGTTGCCGGGCAAAGTAAATGTCAACGTTATCGTCAAATACAACCGTAATGACAGATAACCCGAATCTGGATATGCTTCGTAGCTCAACCAAATCGGGCAAATTGGCAATACTTTGCTCGACAGGATAAGTAACCAATTGTTCAACCTCTTGGCTTGCAAGAGTCGGACAAAGTGTTATTATTTGCACCTGATTGTTGGTGATGTCTGGAAGTGCATCTATGGGTAATTTACTTGCACTCCAAACACCCCATATAACCAGCGCTACGGTTATTAATCCAATTATTAATTTATTATGTATGCTAAATGCTATTATTTTATCTAACATGATTTGATCAGTATAATGAATAAGAAATATTTACTTTCAGTGTTGGCTCTGAATGTAGCTGTATGTAAGTCCGGTTAAGGACAAATAAATCTTATTAACTGATCTTCGGCGGTTGCCAAATATGGAAATAGGTAACAGAAAGGGGTGACTCTATATAAACAGGAAAATCTATTACGTAAACTTGTTCGATTTCAGATAAGATTTCCGGTATATTTAAGCTAATCATTGATGTGCCGCAACAGGAACAAATGCAAAAAGGGGTACAGTTTTCTTCGTCATGCTTGTGATGGTCATGATCGCTACTTGCAGATATTTTAACTTCCTCAATTTCATTACATTCTCTTCCATCACCACAAGGCACAAACGAGAGCACAAGGATGTAAAGGCTAAGCGTAATTGCAAAAGTTTTCATCACGGCAAATATAAGGAAAAAATGACTTTTTTTAAAAAAGTAAATTTTACACGAACTGAGAAGAAAAATGCTAAACCTTTTGAATCAGATTGCTATGCATGACTGCTATAAATATATGATATTCAATTAACAATTTTTTAAAATTATTTTATTTTTACTGCAATCAAACTAGCGATAAACCACTTTTAGAAGCTTTCCTATGCCATACGAATTTGACTTTCAGCAGGCGTTTAAAATCCATTCTGTATGGATTAAAAGGAAATCACCCAATCTTAACCTTTGATATTTCTACCTAATCAATAAATCCATAATAGATTTCAAATGAGTATTTCAACAAAAATAGAACCAACCAGTGATTTAAAGGAGTTTTGGAAACTTGTGTTAAAAAGAGTACATGTTGAATTTGGCAATCATAAAGCTCCTGCAATATATGGAGAGGTATCAGCAATTATTCCACTACTATATATTCTTACCTTTGCTGCAATATCTGGTGATATCTATCTTGCAGTTAATATTTTAATGAAAGCAGGGGTCAAGCCTGCTTTTGTCTTTATACAGATTGGCGCAGACATTGTACTTGCAATCTTGCCATTTCTCTTATTGAAATTAGGCTTAAAATTCCTTGATAAAGTAGCGAATAAAAATTTAAAATTATTCTATGAATTAGATTCACAATTAAAAAGGAAAGATGAGTCGGCAATTCAATATCAAAATAGGAAAAAGGCTAATGATAAAGCACTGTTGCCTCCTGTTGAAAGCAATTTATTCTGGAGTAATTTAGTCTCTTGGTTTACAAATGCCGCAATTTTTGCTGTTGCTTATTGGAAGATTCATACTTATGCAAGTACAATTCCTTACAATATAGTAAACACTGCAAACGGTAAAATGGTTATCACGTTATCTATTTTGGTTGCCTTATTTCACATCATTGCAACCGAAAATACTTTGGTTCATTCGCTTTATTGGTTTCATAAAAAGAAAGCTATTGATAGATATAACCAAGTAATGAACATAAATGATGAGCCTAATATTGACGATACTGAAATAAAATATGTTGGAAATTATACAACTGCAAAGTCAGGATATACAGAAATAGTTAAAGAAGATCAAGATAAAATAGTTTTAAAGTATGCCTATATAATTAGGGATGAAGATATTAACAACTTACTTGCCCGAAATACTGATAAAGATGCAAAGATGGGAATCATTGCCGCATGTAAGCAAATTCAATTAAACCAATAAATTGAAACGTTATGAAAGGAATGTCTTTTTTGTTATTGTGTTATGTAATGATCTTTTGTTCTTCATGTGGCGGAAAGGTCGCTATGCCTTATTCTATTGAATTTATTTGCGACCAACCAATATCAACCAATGGAAAATTTCCAGATTATTTTTCTAAGTTATTAACCCCAGATGAATACAATGAGCAGTATTTTTTACTACCCAAACCAATTAAAATAAATCGCGTTGATTTAAGTAGTGCTTCATCGACAATTGAGGCTTTTGCTTTTGAAAACATTGGAGATCCAACTTTCGATTTATACAATACATGGCTTCCTGTTTACTTTAAAGATAGTATTCCTCCACAAGAGTCGTTAGCACCAAAGGGAAATAAGGGTTCTGCCATTGACTGGATAAAGAGCAATAATGATAAAACCATTTTGATCATCTCCGGAAATGATAAAATACCTGGGCTTTCCGGTAAGAACTTAATTTATTGTGAGGATGAATTAGCAGTGAAACCTAAAATTGTTGAATTATTAAAAAAGAATCAAGATACCAAAATTTATTTGGTCAATTGTACTGGACTAGAGGTTAATGAAGAAAAGAACAATGAAGAATGGATTAGTGCAGGAGACAAAGAATCAGAAAATAGCGATTATCATATAATTCTTATTAACGCCGAACCATATATTCAAGATGATAAAGACCACGACTATGGACACCCTGAGGCTTATAGTATGTTAATAAAATCCTGTAAAGTAGCAATTTCTAAAGGTCAAGGCCCAGACTTAGCGAGTCATTTGCGTGAGGACTGTGAAAGGAAGGAAATTATTTGTAGAAAATTAAAACCCGGCCATGAAGGAAGATGGCGATTAATTTTAATGGCATTGAATGAAAATAATTCTGCTTTACTGGAACAAGTGTATGCAGAAGTTAAAAAAACAAGACAGGAATTAATTAATGATCTACTACATAATAAAGGACATGATAGCCATCATGAAAAACATTAATGTGATTCATCCTAAAGACTCATAAAAAATCAACTAATTAACCCTTCAATTTCTTCTCTTTTCTTTTCATAAAACTAAGTTTAATCTTTTCGCTGAGTGCTCTTGCCCCCATCGTAAGTGTCAAAAGTGGGCCCATCCCGGTACCTGTGATAAATAAACTTCCAGCAAAGGTTTTTAACTTATCTCCCAAATTATTATCGTGCATCAGTGCAAGTGGAGGAATAGAGAGCTCGGCATAAAAAGCTAGTTCGCGTTTTGAGTTTGCGTAACTTTTTTCTAACAACGTAATTTTATTTTGCAATTCCTTTAATTGATTATCATCCATAGATCGCAGAGTATTTTTGACGCCTTCAGGCCCTCCGACATCGTTTAGTTCTTTTTCTACACTTTCTAAATTATTAGAGAGTGTATTTAGCGAAGATTCAATATTTATTTCGGTCTTTTCTTCGGCAGATATTATAGGAGCTTCTTGTTTTTCGTTAGAATTTTCGGTTACCTCATTATTTATTTTACTTTCTTCTAAAGTCATAGAATTATTGATTAGAGTTAGTAATAGATTGTTTCAACTGTTCAATCTTTACTTCTTTTATTAATAGACGCAGAGATAACATTGAATTATTTAATACTTCCACCAGAGCAAGTTCCTCTTCTGGTGTTGCAGTACCATTTTGCACCTTTTGCACTAATGCTAAAAAATTATCATTCATACCTCTGATTATACATTTTATTCAGTTTGCGTCAAATAAGAAATGTGGATAAAACATATTACATCTGTCGCTTGGAAAACTTGAATTCAGCTTGCCAATCTGACAATTTCTACCGTCTTGGTCTCACTTCACAATTCCCTTACACTGGTTTAGAAATATTATTTAACAATCTAAATCAGTAATCATGAAAAATTCTAATGGCGAAAGCCAAATAACATCTCTTTTATTGCAGATAGCCGAAGTTAAGGTTATCTACCAATCCAAATTACCTTATATCCAGCATCCAAGAGTTAATAATTCAACAGATGCGGAAAAGATATTCCGTGCTAATTGGAGTGATGACATGGAATTAGTAGAGGAATTCAATGTCTTATTTCTCAATCGTGCTAACTATGTGAAAGGTATATTCCGACTAAGTCGTGGCGGATTGACTGGAACGGTTGCCGATCCACGAATTCTTTATGCAACTGCATTGAAGAGCCTTTCTGTGGGGGTAATTGCCGGACACAATCATCCATCTGGTTCAATGAACCCAAGTTCTCAAGACATCGAGTTAACTCGAAAGTTAAAAGAGATTGGTAGATTTCACGAAATAACACTGATAGATCACCTTATTCTTTCTCCTCTTTCCGGCTTCTATTCCTTCGCAGACGAAGGAATGCTCTAAGTAAATCATTTTTTCACTTTTAAATTTATTACAATGAAAACGACAACTGAACCTAAGGTTCAACAAACTTTTATTGCTTCACTTTATGATGAAGTGTCAAATAGAATAATCGCAATGATTGAAAAAGGCGTAGCCCCGTGGAGAAAAACATGGAGTACATTTGGATTAGCTCGTAATTATGTTTCCGGTAGATTATATACTGGCATTAATTACATTCTAATGAACAATACCGGACATCTTATTCCGTACTTTGCGACATTCAACCAAATCAAAGAATTGGGTGGAAGTATAAAGAAAGGTGCAAAAGCCAATATGGTCATATACTTCAAAGTGTATTACAAGGATAGTGATGACAAAACTCTTGCTCCGGAGGAAGCCAAGGCCAGATACCAGAAAGGAGAAGACATCAGGGTCATGAAGTTCATCCGCTATTACAATGTCTTTAATGTTGAAGAGATCGAAGGTATTGAGATAGACCATGGCCGGTTTCCGGAGGTAAAACTCTCGGATAATGAGAAAATCACCCGATGTGAGGATATCATCATGAATATGCCTAACCCACCGGATTTGAGGCAAATTGACGCAAATAGAGCCTTTTACTCGCCATCACAAGACTTCATAAATCTCCCATCCATAGGTCAGTTTGAGACTTCGGAACATTATTATGCTACCTACTTTCACGAGCTTATCCATGCCACCGGACATTCATCCAGACTGGCAAGGGCTGAGGTTATGGATTTTTCTGGATTTGGAACTATACCTTATAGTAAGGAGGAATTAGTTGCCGAAATGGGTGCTTCATTTCTTTCAAGCCATTGCCAAATCGATTATGATTCAATGATAGAGAACAATGCTTCATATTTGGCTGGATGGCTCAAGATCCTAAAAGAAGATTCAAGGTTTATTTTCAAGGTTTCTGCGGAAGCACAAAAAGCAGTTGAATTTATTTTGGCAAATTAGATGAGCAACTGTGTGATTCAAATTTTGTTTTTAATTCCTGCTTAATTATAAGGCAGGAATTTTTATTTACTATTTCGATTTCGGAATTAATATCTACGAAAGAATTTGATGTAAAATGAAAAATGAAGAACTTTCTATTCAGTTATTCATATTTTTTATTTTCAAATACAATATTTTCATTATATACTTTTATGTCAATATCAATTTATTATATTTAATAAATTTTCTAAATATATGTAAATCAACATATTACAATAAAATTATTTGCATAAGTGAAAATTTTTAGCATACATTTGTATCAACGAACCCAACTACAGTAAACTCTTGTTCAAGAGTTTTTTTCTTGAGAATGATTTTAGCACACTATTAAGCTATTAGTGTTTTCACAAACGCTGATGACTTAAAATATTTTGAATCAATTCGCATGATGTGATACACATTGTGCCAGGGCTTGTATTAACTAACTTAAAAATAAAAATGAACTAAAAGAAAAAAGCTGGCCCTTGTCGGAACCAGCCATTGGATTTAATTTGAACCCGGTTCTCATTTCTTGGTCGAAATTACCGGAATCAAATAAACAATGCAAAGATAGATTATTCGGTCAACTTTTCCAACACCGGATTATAAACCTTAAGTCGTTCCGACAAAGGAGTCCAGCATATTTGAAAACCATTCAATATGCGTATGACTCATTATTTAACTCCTGTCCATTCACCATTTCTTCTCTTGCTCATCAAGCACGAAAAGCTTCTTGATGAGAAACAATCAATTTTTCCTATCAAAACCTATTATTGATTAATGGTTAAAAATTTCAACTACGATATTGATTTTATTTGTTCACAATAAAAAATTAAAAATGAAATATAGTAATGAATTTTATTTCGGTATTCGAGTTGACTCGCTTGAGCAGGATATTAAAGCGAGCCTATTAGAACTTAAAGACAAGGCTATTCAAAACACTGATCTCATAGTTCATCAAGGACTGAAAGATACTCTTGTAATTCAGCACGAAGTTGCTACGGGTATTGAGGTTATTAAAAACAAGGTTAGTAAGACACTCGATACTGAGATTGAGAAACTTAACCAAGAACTACTTCAGGGCGATTTAGATGAATTAAAAAATCGGACAATGCATGAGGTAGATATTAAAGATCAGAAGATCAAGAACCTTGATGTAGATATTAGGAGAATCAAAATTACATACGATTGGTCTTCTTACTACAAAGTATTGATTGGAATTGTCGCCTTAAGTTCTATTGATGCGCTAATGAATTATTCCAGTTATCAAGTTATTGCTAAATATCTTTTTCTTGCAATCCTTCTTGCGATTGCCACAGCAGTAGGCCTCTCCTTTGCATCGCATACAATTGGTAAACGGATGCAAAAAGCTTTAACAACAAAGGCAAAGTGGATATGGTTTTTATCTGGTCTTTTCGGAGGTGGAGTTGTTTTCTTTGGTTTAGGCTTATTGAGACAGACATATCTCAGGGATACCGGCCTTCTCGCTAATTCACCAATCATTTGGATGCTTTTAAACAACTTCTTCTTCGCAGTTGCTGTACTCCTCGCCTATACTAAACTTCCAACGGAAGCCCAGGAAAAGGAAAAGCAGTTGAAAGACCAGAAGCTTTTAGAGATTGAAAAGTTAAAGAAAGAGAAAAGTGAATTGATTGGTCAACTAGAAAGAGAGGTAAAGAGGATTCATGAATGTAAACAAAAACTAGAGAGTTTTAAAATTTACAGGAATAACTTATTTACCCAATTGGATAGTGAAAGAGACCATATCATTTCGAATTGTAATCGTGAGTTTACAATTAAGTGTGGTTCTCGTTTACAATCACCTCCTCAATTATTAATTCAAAACGATCAATTATCATGAAAGCAATTTTAAATTATTCCACACTGCTGATTTTATCAGCAGTGTTTTTTACATCATGTGGCGATAAGGCTAAAACACACAATCTGACGATTGTCTTAGACCTAACTGAGAATCATTTTACAGGAATTACAAAACTTGAATTTAAAAAAATGTCAGCTCTGTCAAAGAATTCCATGAATGGAGAATTAACGAGATTGGTACCGATTACTGAATTAGGATTCAATAGAATTTATGAAATGACGATTCAAAAGGATACAAACCTTTTGATGGGTAATGACTTCGAAAGAACCGATTTAGTAGATGCGTACTTTGCTCAGATTGATACAAGCTTAAATTTATTAATAGAAGATAAATACGCTCGAATAGGGTCTGTAATATTTAAAGTCTTAACTGAAGAACTAAATAGGTTGAGTGAATTACCGGCTGATTCAAAGACTGCTGTATTTAATACTGATTTTATGGAAAAATCCTTCATTAATTTCTATGACTCAGCTACCATGGAGTTAATAAAAAAGCGTCCTGATGAAGTGAAAGAAAGACTACTTCAAAAGTATCCACTAAGTCAATTGAATGGAATAGAAATCTATTTTGTCTATTTGCCTATTGATATGACTGATAGCGTACGATATGAATCTGTATCTCTATTTTACAAAAAAATGTTTGAATCATTTGGAGCAAAGGTGCATATCATTGGAACTATTTAATTAATTAATTCTGAAATTATGTCTCAACCAAACAAAAACATCTTTTTCGAAATTCTTAAGTCATTAATCGTATCTGTCTTAAAATTATTGACTTTACTATTTGCTTACTCTTGCAAATTATCGGGAGCGATACTTTTAAAAACTGGTGAATTTTTAGAAAAACTATTGGCGAAATGATAAAAGTAATCAGTTTTATATTGGAATTGTTATTTGAAATTGCTTCAGCTGTTTTTACTGGATTTATTGAGTTTATTGAATCACTCATTGGTCAGGAACGAAAAACGGAATATGATGCTGATTTCGTTCCGGCCAATGAGATTTTAAGCAAATTTGATAAAGGATTTTGCCTTACTGGAAGTCATTGCCTCTCAATCACTGAAAGTTATAAAAATTGTGTTGCTTTCGGTGGTTCCGGTTCTGGAAAGACTTCCACTATACTCATTAATAGCGCATTATTAATGGCGAAGGGTAATTCGAGTTTAATATTCAATGATCCGAGCCATGAAATCCGGTTATTAGTCAGTGGAGCACTCATTGAAATTGGATATGAAATCAGAGTAGTAAATTACAGCAGTTTAAATTCAGAATGTTTCAATCCATTAAAACGATGCAAGACTATCTCGGATATTCAGAAGCTTGCGTCATTACTTGTTAGAAATTCATTGGGTGATTCAAAAGATCCGTTTTGGAATAAGTCAGCAGAAGCAATTATTTCTCTTTTCATTAGATACCTAATTTTTTATGCAGAGCCGGAACATCGAACGCTGTATAATGTACTCCACTTAGTCAATGTATTTGCGGGTAGTCCGGAAAAAATAGACAGGCTTATTGTAAAAACTAAGGATGAAAAAATGCTATCAGAATACAAGGCATTTGTTGCCTACGGCGATAAAACCCTGTCTTCTATACTCGCTACAGTAAAAGCCTCACTTACTTTGTTTACCGATGACGTAATAGCATCAATTACCTCGATTGATACAATTGATTTTGCAGAGTTTAGAACGAAGAAGGTAGCCTTATTTATAAACAACTCAGTGCCAGATATGCATTATTACGGAGCTTTAACTTCTCTTTTCTTTCATCAATTTTTAAATGAATTATTGATCCGTATTCCGGATAAGAATGAAAATAATATCTTCTTTCTTCTTGATGAAGCATCATCAATGTATTTGCCCGGACTATCCACAACAATATCAAATATTCGCAAATACAATAGTGGAATACTATTAATCTACCAAGACTATCATCAGCTAGAACACATTTATGGAACTTATGAAGCAAAGAATATTACCGCTAATTGCTACGCTAAAGTCTATCTACCTGGACAACCAATTGGAACCTGCAAGGAGCTTGAAACAGTTTTAGGACGATTTGAGTATTTAGATGAAGATGAAGTAAGACACACGAGACAACTTATGACAGCTGATGAAATTAGGATGACGGATAAAGCTATTGTATTGATTGGGAACAAACCTCCAATTCATGCAGAATTAAAACCATTTTATAAGGACAGGAGGCTTAACTCACAAACAAAAAGACCTTCTTATGAGCCATCCAATAAACTTCCTTTTGATGTGCCACCTTTAATTCAAATTGATGAAGAGAAGAAGGCTTAATTCAAAAAGCAATTTATATTCCTATCTGAAATCAAGTGGAGTTCTAGAAAATGGAACGGATGAGGATATTCAAAGAGTCAGAAAGCAATACTGGAGAGAATACAAGAGGATGTGGAGAACAAGAAAACGGAAAACTGCAAATGAAATTACCATTTCATTTGCAGGTGATGAATATAACGAAATATCGCATGAATCCAAACGACACAATCTAAGCCGAACAAAATTTATCAAAATAGCTTGTCTTGCGTATATTAATAAAACTTTCATTGTACCGGATGCGAAAGAAACCAAAAGAATCGCTCAACATTTATCAATGACATACAACTCAATCCAAGAGTTGATTGAAGAAAACAAATCGGAATTTAAAACCGGTCAATTAATTTTGGAAGCCATTTCCAAATTAGAACGAGAAGTTCTTCCGGTTCTAAATAATCCAAAGTCTTTAGAAGCATTAATCAAAGAGCATGTTTTGAAAAATCCGAAGAATAAGAACACACTGATTGAACTTATCAATTCATTATGATCTTAAAGAATCTTACCCGAAGATCAAACACCGGCCAATTGGTTAATTATCTTTTCAAGCAGGAAAAAGATAATAAGCCAAAACCCATTTTAAAACATAATTTAAGAAGCAGGACAACCAAAGGATGGACTAAGGAATTAGATCGTAATTTCGAAATGCGAAATCATAAGCGCAAGGATAACATCCGGCTTCATCACACTATCATTTCCTTTTCAAACAAGGATAAAAAACAAATCAATATAGATTTATTAAAGGACATAACAAAAAGATACATTGAGCTTCGCGGAAAGGAAAACCAATATTTGGTTTCAACCCACAATGACAAAGAGCATATTCATCTCCATATTGTTATGTCCTCAATAAAGTATCTCACCGGAGAATCTAACAGAATTTCCAGACAGGAATTCAAAGATTTGAAACTAGCCCTTGATCAATATCAAAAAGAGAAGTATCCTGAACTTGTTCATAGCCTTCCAGCTCATGGGAAATCGCAAAAACTCCAGCTTTCCGACCCTGAGCTGAAGCTTCAGGATCGGGTAGGAAAATTATCACAAAAGCAAGGGCTTTTGGAAACCGTCGAGACGGTTTATAGTAGGTCAAAATCACTTGATAATTTTCTTTCTGAGCTCAAATCCGAGGGTATTAAAACATACGATAGAGGTGGAAAGGTGTATGGGGTGGAAGATGAATCCGGACGGCATTACCGGTTTAAAACGCTCGGATTTGACCTCAAGAAGCTGGAGGAATTAGACCGGCAAGCTCAAGTCGAAGCTAAGCAACTTCAAGAGCTTGCCAGTCTTAGGGAATCAAAAAGTCCGGATCGGGAGCAGGATCACGAAGGCTTCGAACGTGAGATTCAAGAGGATAATAATAACCGGAATGAAGGCCCAGAATCCGACGATTCAGAAGAGGAAACCGGAATTCAGGACGAAGATGATTCAGATTCAGAGGATGCCGTAGATGACTAGGGTGGATGCTGTTATGGATGAGTTGCAAGATTGCATTTCGCCATGGCGATATGAATATCTGCCTTATGGCGAAATGCAATCTTGGCGGGAGACCCGCACCCCTTTTGATTCAATTTCATTAAAAATAAAATATGGAAACCTTTTAACTTAAGTTTAGACCTAACTCAGTAAATAATGGTTGTCTAAATAGACTTTCCCATGCGTCCTTTCGGTTGAGCTTTATTGAAAAATACTCTTTCAATTTAACCGAATTACCTGATAACATAGCAAACAAAATTTCAGGTATTAAGAAATCATGACCCCAATATTCCAAGAATACTTTTGTTGGTGTCAACACCTCTTTATAGTATTTTATTGGTTCCGAGTAGCCATGTAATAAATTCATGTAAAACAATTCTTCCAGTACCGCAAACTCATAAGGATTCTTAATCGGCTCTCTGGTGTGAATGTTGTTTTTAAAAAAGAGGGAAAGGTAATATTGAGTAAATCCATCCATCAGTACGTTTAAGTTTATCCCAAGCGGAGATTTATCCGAAAGAGTCGGGCTTGAATATGATATTCCATTCAAACTTCTATAATTAATTCCATATTGGTACCTGTATGCCTCTTCCTTTTCACGATTCCAGCTGTAAGATTTAAATGTGCAATGATGAATACAGTCGTGTAAATAATTTCGTGCTAATTCAAGGGTGATGAGAAAATCTGATTTTATTAAATCTCTACTTAAGAGAGTCGTTCTTCCTATAGCTTTATAATGATCAAATCCGCCAACAGGCATTCCGTAAAACCCACCAATACCAGATTCTGGTATCATAATATAGTATCGATTTGGATTCAATAATTCAAATTTGTGAATTTGATTTATTGAATTACTGAATTTCCCAATGGCTTCCTGAAACAAGTCATCCCTAATATAGTTAGAGTTAATTAAATCTGAAAGTTTTAACTCGTTCTCTGTATTTAATACAGCATTCCTTCTTATTTTCTCCAAATAATCTACAATATTCCTTTGATCTGTGTCGCTTCCATGAAAATGTTCATTAATAATAATTTTCGTTACCATATACTTGATTTAAATTCATTTAATCTGTATTCATTTATTCTTTTCTTAGTTCCCAATGATGTTCCCTTTGGCAGATTATTAATTTCAAAAAAATTCATTCTCTCAATCTCTAAATTGAACTTAACCAACACGTCTGAGCAGATAGCTACAAAAAGATAAATCGTGTCTCTTTTATTTTCATAGTTGCTTACATAAGTATGAAGAAGTGCCAAGCTTGCTAAATATTTGATTCCACATTCCTCTTTAAGCTCTCTTGTTATAGCCTTATCAGGTGCTTCCTTTGCCTTCATCGCTCCACCAGGTAAATACCATTCTTCTGAATAAAAATGCTTAACCAACAGGATATTTCCGCTCTCATTCAAGACAATACATCTAACTCCAAATGTTGTAGGCTTGAATATCTTCCAATACATCTTTCTCAGACGATGCACACTCGTAATTGAGAACTTATAAATTAATTCTGTTAGGTTAGTCATAATGGTGATTTAATTAAATTTAATTTTGCCAAGTATAGTCCATTATAATATTTCTTAGAATTAATTTCTATAGCAGGTAAATTATACTTTGATTCAAGATTTCCACAAACTTCAAAATGAAGGTGATTAGCTTGGAAATATCTTTCTTCGTAGGAAATGTTTACGTCCAGAGGACCGGTTAATTGACCAATAAATTGACCTGCCCTTACAATTTGACCATCATTAATTGTATTGCTTTTCACATTTGTCAAATTAAATGCAAGTTCCTTATCTTTAGAAATTATGGTGACACTGTTGATTCCATTTATTGTTGACTGAAATATTCCATCAATAGGCGAAAATACTTTTGTTCCAATAGGGTTATAAATATCAATTCCATGATGTTGATATCGGATATTTTTATCAACTGCACTATATTGCTTCGCACCTAAGCGCGCTAATTTTGGTACATAATGAGCCAAACCTTGTAATGTCTCCAGCAATTCCGGACTGATTCGTAAATCTTTGTTTAAAATATATCTCTTAAAACCACCATTAGGGCTAAACTGATCAATTGTAGAAATAATACAACCTGATTTCGAATTTGACTCAATGACATATTTTTGATTTTTGTATTCTCCAAGATACAGGCCGACATGATTCCAAGTTTTGTCAGGCGCGTCATTGAGGGTGGGATATTTAATAAGAATATCCGCAGGTAGTAAATCAGACTCCTTTATTTCAAAGCCTGTAGCACCCACCCTTTGACCCTCTGCTGTAAATGGAATATTTAACAAGGCACCAATCCAATAGGATTGTGATGTTAATGTGGAGCAATCAATAGTATTGTTTGCTAAATCTTCAGTCCTATTATATGGTAACCCAAGAAATTTATATGCAGTTAAGAGAATCGTTGATCTCTCAGATTGGGGATCCAATTGCAGGGAATAGAAAATATCATGAAATAACTCTTGATATAACATCATAGAAAATAATTTTAAAATTATTAACCATAAATGTTGGTTTCAAGCTTGTTTGAAAGATTATCTCATATATAAGAGGCTTTTTGTCGTCAATCCGATGCTTTCAGTTATAATTATTTTTGCATTCACAGCATATAAAATCAATTCGCTATTCCATAATCACTTATATATAATAAATAAAATCAATATGAAATCATCCATTTTTATACTCTTATCTAAATTACTGAGTATCAAAATGCTATTATCTTAACTTTAAAAATTTATCACTGTGTCTAAAGCTTCATCAATCTCTTTATGTGTAAAATTTGACTGGTATCCAATTGTTGTGGTTACCGATGTATGCCTATAAAGTTTCTGAAGCAAATGAATAGGAATCTTATCCCCAGACAAATTGCCAAAAGTATGTCTAGCTACATGCATAGTGAGTTTTTTATTAATTCCGAGATTCACAGAGAGCTTTTGCAATGCTTCGTCAATTGTTTTTGTTGCATTTGAAATTTTCTTTTGAACATCAAATAGATCGGAGTGATTTGAAACGGAATCCAAATGCTTGAAAATTAATTCTCTATTTCCTTTAGGCATGTACCTATATTCGGATAGGATTTTGAATGCCTTTTCCGGAATTTTTATTGAACCAGCTTTTTCGTTTTTTCCCATCTTATAGGTTAATCTATCTTTGCTTATATCAGACCATTTTAATCGGAGTAAATCGGAAATACGCATACCTGCAAAGTAAAAAGATAGTAGCCATAAATTTCGTGCATGATCTAATGACGATCCCTTTTCAAATTTTGCATCTTCTAATTTTTTGACTTCCTCAATCGAAAGACTTATTTTAATGGAATCTGGAAACTTAATCCGGATTTTATCTTTTCCAAATGGGTAAAATTTCTGATCAACGATATTATCCTTTATAGCTTGGCTATAAATAGAACGGATAACAACGAGGTGATTAATAATAGTTCTCTCTGATATTTCACGAGTTCCTTTAAGATAAGCTCTAAAGTGATTGAGCAAGGGAACGGTAATATCTTGAAATAAAATATCATCTCCATTTAAAAACTCTCTAAACCTGTTTACTCGAGGCTTCTCAGATGAATAGCGGTTATACTTGCCAGATCGCTTTAAATTTTCCAAATAGAAATCGGATTGACTGAAAAAGGTGGATAAGTCTTTTGACTTTAATTTATTTCTAATTGTTTTGGAAGTTGAATGAGCTTTTCGCGTTTCCAGCTCCAAAAATCTATTATTCGTTTCTGTAATTTTTTTAAGCAAAAAAATATTCAATGCTTCATGATTGGGATGTGATTTTTTTACCATTTGTTTAGCCTTATCCCAATCCTTTGGACTAATGTATTGCCCTAAATAAATAAGTGAGTTTTTCCTGTCTTTTACAATTTGAATGCAAAGTGGTAGCTTTGATTCCGCATTTGGCTTCTTCCGGAGAACTATTTTAACTGATGCCATAAAGATGGTATTAACCGTTCAGGTAGAGCAAAGGTAGAACATTTTTGATGTTTACGTGGATTTTAATGAGCCTTTAATTTTCATAAATGTCTATTATTTAGCACTTTGAATACATGTAGATTCATTTAAAACCAGAAAGGAAGAGACTTAAAATCCTGTGGCCAG
>JRYK01000334.1_pt1 | contig 30809 bp, 22 predicted proteins | sample 235381 | NCBI WGS metagenome assembly JRYK01 (sample SAMN03074220, study PRJNA261476) | activated sludge metagenome | biome: Wastewater Treatment Plant; feature: Wastewater; material: Activated sludge; isolation source: activated biomass of a wastewaster treatment plant treating hydrocarbon... ... | reverse complement strand
GCGCAATTTATGCACCGCATAGATTGGATGGATAAAGCATCTTTGGGTTTCGAAAACTGTATCACATAATTCCTTGTAAGTGCTTTATTCATTTCGTCAGCGCTCCGCGCAATGAATGCAATTGCATTAATTGGGTTAACTTTTTATGCGATTGATAAAATTGACTAACATTTCCCTTCGTTGGTTTGCAATGAAATAGTCGGGAGCTGGTGTGGCTACTGGCTTCATTTGTTGAAAACGGTTGAGCAACAATACCTTGTCATTATCTGGTAAAACGGAAAAGCATCTTCTTAATAGCGGTAACACTGTGGTGAATGTTTTTTCTTCCAATTGATTCATCCACACATCAATGGTTTTAATGATTTCTGGATGTATCAGAAAAAGACTGGTGGAAGTATTGACCAATCCTTCGAGCCAATGTACATTTCTTATGGCTTCCGCAATCAGGGAGAACTCCGTTTGAAATGCTTGAATGGCTTGTTCTACGGTGCAGTGTCTTGTAAAAAGTCTTATACCCCAACATTTTCCGCGAAGCAACGGATGGCAGGCATCGTTTAGACAAATTAACGATAGTTTATCATACCATTGGTCATGTAAGGGGTGGTCCGGGTGTTTGGAAAAATGTAACTGGATATCGTTTAATGAATTGAACAAATGAAGGGCTCTTTCCTCCTGGATCTGCATGCAGTTGGGTTCTAATTCACATACCAGTTTGATCAATAGTTGTTGGTAAACCGTAGCAACCACCTCTAAATTGTTTTGGTGTAAACTACCGTATTCCAACATGGAGACTAAATAAGGTAATAAAGCACTCAACTGAGTAAATTCCTGTTCAGCCACCACGGTAGTTTCCAATTCATGGGATAGCAATGGCCAAACAAGCGTCCAATCTCCTTTTAGTGAATGTTCAAGACATCTTGCAATTTCAATCAATCCAACAGGCTTTGAAAATTTTTGCCTGGTGAATGCAAACAAAACATCGGATAATGTATTGCCAAGACAACCCAGAGCGATCAATTGCATTTCCAACTCTGGATGCCAGCGGAAGTTCCAATTTTCATGAAAGCTGCCTTGAGCTTTCCATTCAATTTGAGCTGGAATACACCATCCTTTAAGGCACAAACTGCAATAATGTAGAAATTTAGAAATGTTTAGATGATGCTCTTTTCTCAGGTCCAGAAGCAATTCTTCGCGCCCACCATCGGTCCACCAAGGTTTGAGCTTGAGTTTCTTCAATTGTTCATGAAACTGGCGTACGAAGGGCAAGTTCATTTGTTCGATGGATACCACGCCAGTAACGTTCCCACACAAAATTTTATCTTCGAGCCAATCTCTGCTTTTATCCAAATTGAAAGTTGTTAATGCTGCTTCAAGAATTTCTTCTAAACCAGGTTGAGGCAGCTCCCGTAACAAACTGAGATGATTGGCAAGACGACTAGCACTAATCAAGGCGTCAGTAGAAATTTCGATACCTTCCTTTCGCAGGAGATGCGCTGCTTTTGATAAGAATAATGAAACTGCATTTAGAGGATCCAGAAAAAGTGATTCATGCCAGGAAGGTGCTCTGATCCCAGCAGTATAAAACTGATTCAGTTGAATGTGTTGGTAAGTCCATGGAATAATACAAGTACTTACAGGGCTTAGTTTTAGGATTGGTGGAGATTCATGAGCCTGTTGATCCAACCATTCCTGGGTGAGGACAGGTCCATGCCAGGCACCACATACAACGGCTACAGAGCCCTTATGTTCCGATAATATATTGCGAAGTCGACATCGCATATACTTTTCCCGCAGCAAAGTTTCACGGTCGTCTTTCCACTGACTTTGACGCCTCAATTCAGACATGAATTGTTGTATTACTTCAAACAATTTGAGATGTTCGGTCCATTGCTCAAATTGGTTTTCCCACCAACGTTCGGAATCTTTAAAACCCGCATGTGTTGCCAGGTACCCTATAGGATCTGCTGTTATCGATTGAATTCTCTTTGATGAAAAAGCGGTTTCGTTACCGGTAAAATTGGAAGGTCGTAAAAAAGCTGCAGCGGGAAGATCAATACAATGAACGGGTATTTGATGTTCTATAGCGTATTGAATGGCTTGGTATTCTGGTGAAAAGATAGCCATTGGAAGGTAAATTGAACGGGAAGGAAACCTTTTATCATAATAAAGAAAAGCAATTGGTGGCTGATGATCCATTGAAGCCAGTTGTTTGACCATATCAAGAGAATCTGAAGGTAACTCAATGGCAATGGCCGAAGGTTTTATCGTATGCAGGGCTGTTATTAATCGCCTGGCCGATCCGGCTCCATGATGTCGAATACCGAAAATCTGCAGGGATGCTTTGCTTAACATACTAACAAATGTTAGTTTAAGTTATTTAGAAATTTTCTTTATGGATTCATACCATTCTTTAAAATCCTGACGTTTCTTTAACACGGACTCATTGTATTCCTGAATGCAATTTCTTTCATCTTCATCCACCTTAATAAAGTTATTAAACATAGCGTTTACCAGATCACCGGGTCCAAATGCCTGTTGGGAAAAGAAGTGATGTTGAATTCTAGCATGATGGACCATGGAAATGGTTTCTGCGGGACTCCAACTGGATTTTGTGGATTTCAATTTTTGTTTTCCATCTGAAGTAATACCATTCCTCAATTCTCTAAAAATGGTCAGCAGATGGTGAAGATGGTTGTCCTGCAATTGATCCAATGGTAATGAAAGGCTTTGCCCAAGTTGATCTACGCGTTGTTTAACAATCCGTATTTCATCTTCCAAACGATGAGGTAATGGCATGTATAAAGTATTGAATCTGCGTTGCAATGCCGCTGAGATGGGATAGATTCCTTTATCCTGATCATTGGCAGTAGCAATCAGATTAAAACCATTGATGGCCTGATACTCATGATTCAATTCCGGAATGGGTATTGTCTTTTCCGATAAAATACTGATCAGTGCATCTTGTACTTCAGTTGGAATTCTGGTGAGTTCTTCAATCCGTACAATTTTTCCGGTTTCCATTGCTCTGAGTACCGGACTTTTTACCAAAGCTTCGAGGCTGTGTCCTTTAGAAATTAAATGCGCATAATTCCAACCATAACGCAAATTGTCTTCAGAAGTTCCGGAGGTCCCTTGAATCAACAAATTTGACTGTCCGCTGATCGCTGCTGAAAGGTGCTCAGACAACCAACTTTTAGCCGTACCTGGGACGCCCATCAAAAGCAATGCGCGATCTGACAAAATGGTCGCAATGGCCATCTCGATCAACTTGTGATCGCCAATATACTTGGGGGTAACCTGAAAACCAGAGGCTGTTTTACCTCCGGCGATGTATAGCAGTACTCCCCAAGGTGAAAGATTCCATGTATTTGGTTTAGGCCGTTTGTCTTCCAGTTTTATGGTTTCCAACTCAATCGAAAAAGCATTTTCCGCATGAGAGCGTTGTGCATTTATTTCTTTATGGAGTTCGGATGGCATGGTAGGATTAATGAAATAAAATGACAGGTGTCTGGATTAATTACACAACTGATCAAACTTGACATTTTTTTGCACTGTATGTTCGAGTTTAGCTTTTTGCCAATTTCCAGTTGCAATCTCTTCGATTCTTCCTTTAAATTTTTCCATATTAATTAAGACCTCTTGTGGTTTGACATTTTGAATAATCTCAGAAGGCATACAGGATTTACCTTCTTGATTTAATGTGAAATGTCCGATGGTAAACAATTTATCCCAAACGAGCCAATGTGCAGATTTTCCTTCGATGACTGCAATTGCTTGCTCGTAATTGGCGGAATTAAATTTTCGTGTCCAGATGGATTCACCGTTCGGATTGATTTCCATTGCGGTGAGTCCACCTTTTTTTCCATAACCATCGCCAAACAATAGGACATTTCCTTTTTTGGTAAAGCATGCAGATTTTAAGGTAACTTCTTCAAGTCCAACATAAAATTTACTCCAAATAATTTTTCCATCTGCATTTGTTTTTACCACATAGGCATTCTCTACATTGGGTTGGAAAGCGATAATTCCAATAAAATATAAAGATCCTGCAGCATCTTCGATTACTTTATTGAAATGAGCATGATGAATCTGATCATCATCCATATGAAATTTAGCTGCCCATATCACTTGTCCGGTACCATCCAGTTTATAGAAACTGTTCATTAAATAACGTTTCCGGGTTTGTCCGTCAATGTAAGCTCCTTTTTGTTTGAAGCTAATGAAATAGTGCTGGTCTTTTGTAATTAGCATATCCTGAAGAATTTCAACAGAAGAAATCGACCGAGCCCATTGACACTGACCTTGTGAATCAAATTGATAAATAAACATTTGGTATGCATCGCTACCGGGATGTTTGCAGGACAGTAAAAGTTCGCCGGCAGAATTGGCTGCCATTTCAACCTGATCTGTCGTTTGCAAAGTGTCAGAGGTCATTACCCAGAGGGGTTCAAATTGTTCATTCAGGAGACCTACAAATTTATTTTTTTGATCCCCGCGTATTCCCGTAATGGCCCAGTTTTGTTTTGAGGGACGAATTTTTTCAATCCGGCACGACTGGTTTTCAAAATGGAATTGGTGCAGCGGACCATCATTTCCTCCAACTGAGAGTTCCAGGCAGTAGCCATCTTTTTGTCCGGATTCGGGATGCATAGAAAAAGTGAATGTTTCACCACAAATGAGTATTTGATTTTCTGCACCGGCGATGGCATCACAGGTCAGACCTTTGGTTTTTAGCAGCATCCCATTTTCACGTACGGTGATGCCTGAACACGATAAAATGAGTAAAGGAAGGTACAGGTTGGTTAAATTATTCCATCTTCTTAACATAAGACCGATTGATGTGCATTATAAAAATAACTTCAGGAAAAAATGCAAGGTAGGCGTTTTATGGATGGATTTGTGTTAAAGCTTTCTAAAATCGCATAGGACACTTTGTGCTTTTCAAAGCAGTTCGAACTTGCAATATATATTTCATTTTTTAGATTAACAGGATGATTTTGAAGCTGGATGGGTATTTGTTTCGTTAAGCTGAAAAGCTTTTGTGCGTTAAATCCAAAATGTTGCTTATCCTTGTACTAATGTTTTCGTAGTTGATAATTTTTAATTTCAATGAGACCACTTTTTCTTTGTTGTTTGTTGGTTTTAATAAAACCTTCATGGGTTTCCTCACAGGTAAAAATCAATGCCTCAACGTTTGGGGCTATGGAAGCCAGAGCATTGGGACCCGGTACCATGAGCGGGCGAATCACTGACATTCAAGGTGTCGCAAACACGCCCAGGATTTTGTACATTGGAACTGCCGGAGGGGGAGTATGGAAATCCACCAATGCAGGAGCTTCCTTTAAACCGGTTTTTGATAAACACTGCCAATCCATTGGATGTATTGCAGTGGATCAAAAACAACCCAACATAGTTTATGTAGGAACCGGTGAAAGCAACATGCGAAATTCTGTATCCATTGGAAATGGTCTTTACAAATCCACTGATGCGGGTGACAATTGGGTAAAAATTGGATTGGACAGTACCGAGCACATTTCTAAGATTGTCATCGATCCACAAAATCCTTCGATATTATTTGTGGCTGTACCAGGACCCTTGTGGTCAGATAGTCCACATCGCGGTTTGTATCAATCCAAAGATGCCGGTAAAACCTGGCAGAAAATCCTCTACGTGAGTTCGAAAACCGGATGCGCAGACCTAGCGATTCATCCTTCCAATTCCAATATTCTCTATGCCACCTTTTGGGAATTCAGAAGAAAAGCCTATTCTTTTGCTTCCGGTGGTTCTGAATCGGCTATTTATAAAAGTGAAGACGGAGGAAAATCCTGGAGGAAGTTAAAAAATGGATTGCCTGATGGCGATTTTGGAAGGGTAGCATTGACCTTGGCACCCAGTAAGCCGGAACATATTCTCGCCATCATTGAGTCAAAACAAACTGGACTTTTCATCTCTGATGATGGAGGAGAAAACTGGAAAGCTCAGAGTGCAACCTTTAATGTAGTTTCCCGACCATTTTATTTTTCAACCCTGGTGATCGACCCTTTTGATGAAAAACGGGTTTATCGACCAGCATTATCCTTTTCTTATTCTGATGACGGCGGATATTCCTGGACGGATGCCAGCTATGATGGTGGTTGGGTACATTCGGATCACCATGCTCTTTGGATTAATCCAAAATATACCGACGTAATGTATCTGGGTACAGACGGGGGGGTCTATTCGAGCAGCGACCGGGGCGCAACCTGGAGATTTTGTGCAAACCTTCCCGTTGGCCAGTTTTACCGGGTTGCGGTGGATCAGCAAGAACCTTATAGAATTTATGGGGGACTTCAGGACAACGGCTCCTGGATTGGACCCAGTGAAGCACCTGGAGGTGTAGTCAACGGAGACTGGAAAATGCTGTATTGGGGAGATGGTTTTTGGACGGTTCCTGACCTGACTGATCCCAATACGGCTTATGCTGAAAGTCAGGGGGGTAATGCGGCCCGAATTGATTTAAAGAATTTTAAAAGTTATTCCATAAAACCGCAACAAACGAAAGATCAGGAGAAATTAAGATGGAATTGGAATACACCCATTGTCCAGGGGCAAGCCAATCATAAAAACCTTTACATGGGGNNCAACCGACCAGGGAAGAAACTGGAAACCCATTTCTCCAGACCTCACCACCAACGATAAATCCAAACAGAAACAGGAAGATTCTGGTGGTTTAAGTGCGGATAATACAAGTGCTGAGAATCATTGTACCATTTATTCTATTGCTGAAAGTCCATTTGATGAAAAAACGATTTGGGTAGGGACTGATGATGGTAATGTCCAAATGACCAAAGATGGTGGTGTCCATTGGGAAATTGTCACCCCCCGTCTCACAGCGGCGGGTGTTCCTCAAAATGCCTGGGTCAGTTGGATTGAATTATCACGTCACGATCCATTGCGCATATACATCACTTTGGATCATCACACTACAGGAGATCATTCTACTTACCTGATCCGTTCAATGGATGGAGGTAAAAATTGGGAAGCCATGCGCAGTGCAGAATTCACAGGATTTGCCCATCGAATCAAAGAGGACCCTGTTAAAAAGGAACTGTTGTTTCTAGGAACAGAAATGGGATTGTTTGCAAGTTTGGATGCAGGACAAAACTGGTTCAGAATGAAGAATCAAATCCCGGAATATGCTTTGGTTCGCGATATTCAGATTCAGGAAAGCAAGTCTGCATTGGTCGTAGGAACACATGGCCGGGGAATTTATGTCATAGATGACCTTCGCCCATTAAGAAGTATGAGTCAGGCACTTGCAGAACAAAATGTCGTATTGCTCAATGACGAGCGATATGAATTAACCAGTGGTAAGTATGGTGGTGGCATCAATTTAAGTGGGGAGTGGTATGCCGGAAACCCCGAGGACATTTCCCCTTTTAGATATTATTTTAAAAATAAACTATTGAAAGGTGAAGTGAAGGTAGAAGTATTGGATATGAATGGAAAAGTAATTCAAAATCTGAATGCATCTAATCGAAAAGGAATCAATAAAGTATTTTGGAACCAAAGAATGAAACCTGGACGAGTTGCAGAAGGTGGAACCAAACCTGATTTCTCCGGGTTTGGGGCACCAAAAGTACTTCCAGGAATTTATCAATTCAAGTTAATGCTCGGTAATGAAACACTGCTGGATACTTTTGAATTGATCCATGTTGACCGACATGATTATAAACTGGCTGACCGTAATCTTCAGTACGAAGTAGCCATGAAATACTATTTCATGCACGAACAGTTGGCGCGAACCGTTCAGGAGATCAATGATAAACAAACAAAATTAAAAGAGAGTTTGAATCTTGTAAAAAGTAAGCATCACAAGAAAAAAATAGAATCTTATCATGCTGATTTGGAATCCCTTCGGTCGACCTTATTGGCCACTAAACACAAATCTGTTTTTGCAGATGAAGAACAGTTAAGGGAACGTATTTCGGAAGCTTATAGTGGTGTCGCATGGCAAGAACAAAGGCCATCTAATTTGGTCATTGACCGATCGGTGCAACTTCAATTGGAAGTGGACGCGGCGGAGAAATCGAAAAACGAAATCATCAACAAACACGATAAGGAATTTTTGAAAATAATAAAGAAGGAAAAACTAACGCTTTCCAATAATCCCTAACAAACGTTTGTTAGTAATCATAAATTAAATGCAATGGTATCAGCTTAGAGACATTTTGTGCGACCGCCATCCACAGGTAAATTAATACCGTTGATGTATGATGCAAGCGGGCTGCAGAGAAAAGCAACGGCGGAAGCAACCTCTGAAGGTTGTCCAAATCTTCCGGCAGGTATGGATGCTGTCATATTTTTGGCTACTTCTTGAAGGTCTAGATTTTTTTTAGTAGCTTCCATTTGGATGATGTCCTTCAAACGGTCGGTATGGGTAGCGCCTGGCAATACATTGTTGACCGTAATATTGAATTCCCCCAACTCGTTGGCTAAAGTTTTAGCCCAATTGGCTACTGCTGCTCGCACCGTATTGGATACTCCCAAATTGTCGAGCGGTTGTTTGACAGATGTTGAAATGATGTTAACGATTCTTCCATAAGAAGCCGATTTCATCCCAGGCAATAATTTTTGGACGAGTATTTGGTTGCAAATGAGATGTTGCTCAAAGGCTTGCCTAAATGCTTCAAGACTGGAAGTATGCGCAAGTCCAGCAGCTGGACCTCCTGTATTGTTGACCAGAATCTGATAAGAATGGTCAAGAGTTAAAGTCTGGAGTTTTTGTTCCAACTGTTTAGGATCATTCATATCCACCACCAGATAATGGTGTTTTTGATGATTTCCACTAGGTAGTTTACCTATCAAATCAGAAAGATCGCTTTCTGATCTGGCCAGCGCGGTAACACATGCTCCTGCTTCAGCGAGACTTATGGCACAAGCTCTACCGATGCCTTTACTGGCACCACAAACCAGTGCATGATATGGATTTAAATTGATCGTAAGCATTAGTCCAACAATATGAAGTTTCCTTTTACAATGGTATTTGTGATTTCGTTACAATCCTGGTATTTGGCTTTAAACTGGTATAAATAGGTGTCGGGTGGTATGTTAGCATCGGGTCTCCATTCAATGTCCAAACCTGAGCGATGATTTACCTGTTGGCCCCATCGGTTATAAATATCCCATTCCGTTTGAAACAAACGGTGTTTCTTTGAAACCGGCACAAAAACTTTAAATACTTGATTGTCGGGAGCTCCAGACCGGGTAATCACATTAGGGATCTGGATGAACGATGGGATTTTACTTTTTTTAGCAAAGATTTCTTTTTCCCGGTAGAGGTCATAACAAACCGATTTTACTTTTACGCCATAAATTCCAGGTTGGGTGACCGAAATGATGCGTTCTGTTTGCTGATTATTCCAAACATATTCAAAGCACTCACCATTGCATAGGGCTTGCAACATCAAAGTGTCGCCGGTACAGATGGTATCTGAACTAAGAATTTTCAATGAAACCTCTTTGTAATATTGGATGAATACGGTATCCCGGATTACCGTATTACATGGATCGTCCAGTTGAATTTCTACCCATATGGTGTCTTCATTTTTGAATTGTATTTCAGGTCCGGTAGTTCCATTATTCCAGCGAATATTTTTATTGGCATAATTCTCGTGAACCCTCAGCGTTTTTAAAGAGTCTTTGCATAAATCCAACATTTTTGTTGAAATAGGATCTTCTACCAATGGTGGACTGATCTGCAACATTTCAAAATCATCGACATAATAATAAAGTGTCTGGCTCACGTTGATTGGACGAGGCATTGCACCAACGTACAAAGTATCACCCTCAATCAGCGGATTAAAACGACCAACGATAAAATGATCCTCTCCTCCACAGGCCGTATATTCAAATGAATATTGTACGTATTCCTTTGGATAAACAAAATCTTTTTCTGGTGTATTATAGCTTGGCTTGATTTGTTTAAGGGGTTCGCTTTGTAAAAAAGTCGTCGAACCTCTTAAGAGGTAAACACCGATTTCATCGGTAATGAAATCATTTTGAGGATGAGCACGGACCCAGAAACTGAATTTATATCGTGCTCCTGCAACCAAAGGCTGTGTAAAATGATTGGCGAGGTATTCAAACTTTCCGAACCCTGTAAAAAAACCGCCATGCCGTTTCCCGGTATGTGGAAAAGAAGAATAAATATCAGGAGAACCATAGGTGGCTGAATTCCAATCCAGAGTGTCGTTAGCACCTGATCCAATTCCCAATTCAATAAAACCACGGGTGTCGCATTTCTTGCATTGTTCAAAACCAGGATTGGGGATCAGGTTCTGTGCGAAGAGTAGGCTAGTGTAGTTTATACTTAGTCCAAAAATGAAAAACAAAGGAATTTTTATCATCTCATGAGATTGATTTCAATATAAATCGGGAACCAAGATAAAATATTATTTCAAGAACATAACGATGGATCGGACTCCAAACGGTACTCATAAACTTAGATTCCTGAATCAAGACTGAAGGCTTGATGGAAATCAGTTTTGAAAAGTATTTACCCTCAACCGGATTCATGGACAATGGCATCTGTGTAAAGGATTATAAAATTGTACATGACTGGTAAAAAGAACTTGAAATGATACTGGGGTTTAGTTCGTCAATGCTGGAATAGCAATAGACTAATTCAGCCTGATGAGTTATTGATATTGCTTGATTCTTCATTTAAAAAAAAAAGTCCCGAAATTATGTTTTCGGGACTTAAATTACCTAGTACTTAAAATTTCTTATAACTATTCGGCGACAACTTCAAAATTGATTTTGGCCTGTACATCTTTATGAAAATCAATGGTAGCTGTAAAGTTTCCTGTAGTTTTGACTTCAGAATCCAAATGGATTTTCTTACGTTCAACTTCTATACCACATTGTTCTTTAATTGCATGAACCAGTTGAATTGCTGTAACGCTACCAAATATTTTATCAGTAGCTCCTACTTTTGCTCCGATTTTAAGGTTTGCTCCGGCCAATTGTGAGGCCATTTGACGATAGTCATTCACCTTTTTGTTTTCTCGTGCATCGTCTTGTTTTTTCATTTCAGCCAATTTTCTCAAATTGGAATCATTGGCTACGATGGCAATGCCATTTGGAATGAGGAAATTTCTTCCATAACCTGGTTTTACTTTAACGACTTCGTGTTTGTCGCCCAGGTTATCCATATCTTTTAAAAGAATGATCTGCATGCTGATAGATTTTAATTATTTCAACAAATCGGTTACGAATGGTAAAATAGCCAGGTGTCTTGCTCTTTTAACGGCAGTTGACACCCTACGTTGATACTTCAATGAATTTCCTGTCAAACGTCTCGGTAAAAGTTTACCTTGTTCATTGACAAATTGAATTAAGAAAGCATCATCCTTGTAATCGATGTATTTCAGGCCGAATTTTTTAAAACGGCAATATTTGGTTTTTCTTTGCCCGATGTTGGGGTTGTTTAAGAACTTTATTTCGTCTTGCGTTGCCATGTGGTTAAATGATTTAGGTAATTGAATTATTCTTCTTCAGCGACAATTTCCGGAATTTTTACTGGAGGAGGAGGAGGAGTCAGGCGTGGACTGTCTACGCCTGCAGGAACTTCCTTAAGTTTCTCCTTGCGGACTCTTTTTCCAATTTTACCATTTCTTTTGTCTTCATTGTACTTGACACCATATTTATCAAGTTTTACGGTGAGAAAACGCATAATGCGTTCGTCGCGTTTGAGAGCGAGCTCTACCTTAGCGAGGTACCCTGCTGTTTCAGAAGCGAATTCAATACAGGAGTAAACCCCTGTGTTTCGTTTATTGATGGGATATGCCAAAGGCCTTAAACCCATTTCATCTACATGAATGATGGAGGCTCCTTCCGCCACCAGCATATCTTTGTAGGTTTGAACTGTCGATTTTATTTCATCGCCCGACAGCACTGGATCTACGATGAAAGTTACTTCAAAATGACGCATAAGTCTGATTAAGATTTTTTTTGGGCTGCAAAAATAAGTAGATTTCCCTTTTCCAGGTTATTTTTTAGCTAATTTTTAGGTTTTCAGGCTTTTAACCGCATTTTCAAGGAGCGTTAGGCAGATTTTTATGGTTTGTAGATGTGTTCTGAAACTCAATACAGCTAGGCGAATCCAGAAAGTACCATCCAGCGTGGTGGATGATATAAACACCCTGCCGTCATCCAAAACTTTGTCAATAATGGCTTGGTTAAAAGCATTGGCATCTCCTGCCGATGGTACGTAACGATAAATACAAACGGAGGTCTCAGGGTACGGGCCGGTCTCAAATCCCAGTTTTTGAACTTCCCAGTAAAAATATCTGCACAAAAGGATTTTCTCGTCCAGGTTGGCCAAAAAAGGTTTTATTCCATATAATTTGAGGGGTATCCACAATCGCAAACCTCTGAAATGTTTGGTTAGCTCAGGCGACAAATCGGCAGGGCTTAATTCTTCTTGAGCGTGGAGTGTATCTTGCATATAGGCAGCCCGATAATAATGAGCTTGATACATGGCTTTAACGTCTTTGATCAAAACAGCACCCAGACCATAGGACAGGAACAAGCCTTTATGAGGATCTATGGCCATACTATCCGACAATGAAATTCCTTTAAAGGAATCTTGAACGGTGGTTTGATCGGGGTTTTTCAGCTGACTTTTGTTGAAAAAACCGCCATAAGCCGCATCGACATGAAACCAAATCCTGTATTTCTGACAGATTTCACCCAAGGCTTCCAATGGATCGATAGCGCCTGTGTCTGTGGTACCGGCAGAACCTACCAGCAAAAATGGTTTAAGTCCCATGGAGCAATCCGATTCAATTTGTGAGTGCAAAGCTTCAGGATTCATTTTGAAACGATGGTCAGTGGGAATGGTTCTAAGCTGCGCTTCTCCTAAACCCGCTATGCGAATCGCCTTATGTATGCAATGGTGGGCCTGTTGAGTCAGGTAAATACAACACTGTGCGATCTCTTTGGATTTAATTTCAAAGGCTTCCCGTGCCGTGACTATAGCGATCAGATTGGCCATCGATCCACCACTGGTCAGATTGCCCAGACTCCCGTCAGGATAACCCATCCAACGGTTTAACCAACGCAGAATTTCATTTTCAATCTTAACGGCCCCTGGGCCGCCATAATAAATCCCTGCATATTGGTTGTACAAGGCTGCCAGGTAGTCACCCAGGACACCACCGTAAATGCCACCTCCAGGAATATATCCCAGGTGTCCGCCTGATGCAGGATTCAATCCCTTTTGCAACATACCTTTTTTGAGATCATCCAGCACTTGAGCCAGGGATTGACATGGATCTGTTTCTGGGTGAAGGTGCAATATGGATTCCAAATCATTGAAGCGGTGGTAAGCTTTTCCCTGGTCCAGTGTACCAATAAATGCATCCGTGTTTTGTTGTAAGTCCATCAACCATGCTGAGCGTTGGTGACGATCGGGTTCCAGTTGCCGGGCTTGCGGCTCCAGTTGGGAAATGGCTTTCAGCAGTTCATCAGTGGATTCAAAGTCAGGCATTATGTACAAATTCTTCAAATAAAATGTAAAAGAATTGTAAAAAAAGGAAATATCAGGAAAACCAAAACAGAAAACATCGTAATTTTCGTATCCCTAATGAAAATGGTTGGGTTCTCGCTGAAATTTCATTTTGGTGAAATTGTAAATAGTGCGGTTGCGTTTTGTCTAGAGTGACAATTGAATTGAAAAATTTGGTTTTCTTTTGATTTGGGCAAAATTAACTGTGCTGGATTTTACTGAAAAATTTGTTATGTAACGAATGAATTCAGCAGAATAAACTTTTTCGATTGTTTCGACTCACGGCCTCAATCCTTTAATAATCGTGTTTTGATTTTCCAAAACTTGGATATAGGATTCAAGGCAAGATCGTCATGGGAATGTAAATTATTTATTCACCGGGTCGTTCACTGGATCTGAAGACAGAGGACTGCCGGGTTATCATAGAACAAAATAAAAACAACATGTGATTCATTAAATCACATTAACTTTAGTCAAACTAGAAGAAGCTGTCAATCAGCAAATCGATAAAGAAAATGTTAGTGAAAGATTCTGTATTTGAGGCATTAAAGTATCACTTTGGATTTGAGACTTTTAAAGATAATCAGGAACATATCATCAGGAGTTTGCTGGCGGGTAAAGACACTTTTGTGATCATGCCCACCGGAGGGGGCAAGTCGTTGTGTTATCAATTACCCGCATTGATGTTGCCCGGAACGGCGATCATTATATCTCCGTTAATTGCCTTGATGAAGAATCAGGTGGATTCCATCAGAGGATATGGCCAAACGGACGAGATTGCACATTTCCTGAATTCTTCCTTAAACCGTTCTGAAATCAAACAAGTGAAAGATGATATTGCGCGGAGTAAAACTAAGTTATTGTACGTCGCACCTGAAACTTTACAAAAAGAGGAAACCATCGAATTTCTGAACTCGGTAGATCTATCTTTTATAGCGGTGGATGAAGCGCATTGCATTTCAGAATGGGGACATGATTTCAGACCTGATTACCGGAAGATTCGTGACATGATCAATAGCTTAAACAAGCACATTCCGATCATTGCATTGACCGCAACAGCTACACCAAAAGTTCAGGTGGATATCGTTAAAAGTTTGGAAATGGTCAATCCTGAAATTTTTATTTCCTCTTTTAACCGACCTAATCTTTATTATGAAGTAAGACCAAAAATCAGTAAAGATCAAGCCGTTCGACAAATTGTCCAAATCATAAAAGGACATCCTGGAGAATCCGGTATTATATATGTGCAGGCCAGAAAAACTACGGAAGATCTCGCACAAATTTTATCCATCAATGGCATTAAAGCAGCTCCATATCATGCGGGTATGGATGCCAAAGCCAGAACGCAGGTCCAGGATGATTTTCTCATGGAACGTATAGATGTTATCTGTGCCACTATTGCCTTTGGTATGGGAATCGACAAGCCGGATGTCCGATTTGTCATCCATTTTGATATACCGAAAAGTCTTGAGAACTATTACCAGGAAACGGGTAGAGCTGGCCGCGATGGGATGGTGGGTGACTGCTACGCATTTTTCTCGAACGCTGATCTATTGCGACTCGAAAAATTCTTGCGTGATAAACCGGCATCTGAACGCGATATGGGAGCTCAATTGCTGGATGAAATGGAAGCTTATGTAGAAAGCGCAGTCTGCAGACGTAAATTTGTGTTACATTATTTTGGTGAAGAGTTTCCATCAGAGCAGTGCAGTTCAATGTGCGATAATTGCAGAAATCCAAAGCCACAGATTGAGAGTAAAGATGAAATGGCGCTGGCACTCCTAACCATTAAAACCCTGAATCAGAATTTTGGAATCAAAACCTTGGTTGAATTTTTGTGCGGTGTAAAAACCAAAGACATTCTTGATTACGATCTGGATCAAAACGAGTTGTTCGGTAAGGGAACAGAAAAAGGAAATTTATTTTGGTTCTCCCTTTTCCGCCAAGGAATTTTGATGAACTACATCATAAAAGACATTGAAACTTACGGTATTCTTCATGTGTCAGAACAGGGAGAAGATTTTATTAAAAATCCCTGCAGTGTTCTGATCAGCATTAACCATGATTACAGCGATACGACATCGGTCATTGATGAGGACAACGGACCTGCACAGGGCGCAGCGTTGGATCAGAATTTATTTAATATTCTAAAAGAAATTCGCCTGGATGTTGCCAAAAAACATAAGGTGAAACCTTGGGTTATTTTCTATGATCCCTCTCTGGAAGAAATGGCTACCCGTTTTCCCGTTACCATGGAAGACCTTTGCAAAATATCTGGAATTAGCAAAGGAAAGGCTGATCGTTATGGTCAGGCTTTTATTGAATTTATTGAAAAGTATGTTGAAGAGAATGAAATTGAGAGACCAGATGATTTTACTTTTCGTCAAGTAGCTGACAAATCAAAAAACAAGGTTGAAATCATTAAATTTATTGATAAGAAAATTCCACTGGAAGATATTGCCCGTAACCTTCAAATGAACATGGAAGATCTTATGGATGAATTGAACATGATCGTCGCATCCGGTACCCGCATCAACATAGACTATTACATCAATGAGAATGTTGATGAATACTCCAAGGAAGATATTTTCGAGTATTTTAAAGATGCTGATTCAGATTCATTGGAGGAAGCATATCGGGCGTTGAAAGAAGATGATATTACATTTGAGGAAATACGTTTGGTAAGACTTAAGTATATGTCAGAAATGGTCAATTGATGTGGACTATTCCAATCATAAATGGCCCGAATTTAAACCTAACGGGTGTTAGGCAGACGGAAATATATGGATCAGAGTCTATGGAGGAGTTGTTAGTGATATTGGAACGCGAATTTCCAAACCATAATTTTCCTTATTATCAAAGTCAGTCGGAAGGAGAGTTGATTGAGTTTTGCCACCGCATTAGAAATACAGCACATGCAGCCCTCCTCAATCCAGGAGGCCTGACCCATACCAGCGTCTCGTTGAGAGATGCTGTGGCAACGCTACCGTTCCCTGTAGCCGAAATTCATTTAAGTAAGATACAGCATCGGGAACCCTTTCGCCGGGTGTCTTTGTTTAAAGACGTTTGTTATTTTCAAATTTCAGGTCTGGGGATTCAATCTTATTGTATTGCCATTTCACGTTTGATCGAATACCTCAACGCGGACAATTTGAATGCAGTTAACCACCAATATGACTGAATTCATTTCCACCAGGATTCTGCAGCATGATGCCTGGGAAAAACTCAGAAGCTGGTATAGCGAATCAAAATATCGTTCCATTTTTGTTTTGGTGGATTCCAATACCTATCAATATTGTTGGCCATTGTTGCAATCTAATTTACCGGAAATTCCAAAATTTATTTCGGTAATTCCTGAAGGGGAATCTTCCAAATCCATTCGACTTTGTGAACAAATTTGGCAAGAATGGGTAGATCACGATATAGATCGTAAAAGTCTTGTGGTCGCTTGTGGAGGTGGAGTGGTTTGTGATTTGGGAGGGTTTTGTGCAGCTACCGTTTTGAGAGGGGTGGATTGTGTTTATGTACCCACCAGCCTGATGGCAATGGCTGATGCCGCACATGGCGGTAAAACTGCAGTGAATTTGGCTTCAGGCAAAAATCTTGTCGGGTTGTTTAAATTTCCCAAATTGATCGTACTGGAAACAGATTTTTTAAATACCCTCGATGAAAGACAATTAAAAAACGGATGGGTTGAAATGATCAAACACGGGTTGATCAGCAATCCTACTTATTGGAAGGATTTCGAACAAATGTCTTGGCCGGTAGGGGTTGAGTCCATTAAAGATTATTTGCGAAAATCCATTCGATCCAAACAGGAGTTTGTTGAGAAAGACCCTTGGGAGAAAGATTTACGTAAAGCATTGAATTTTGGACATACCATCGGTCATGCCCTTGAATCTTACTTACTCGATTCCGGAGCAGTCATTCTTCATGGAGAAGCCATTGCTCTGGGCATGATAGCCGAAGCTTACATTTCTTATTTACGGTATGCATGGCCGAAAGAATTGTTGAACCGAATTACCCGTATGTTGATTCCATTCGCATGTCGCAATTCCTTGAATCTTATGGACATTTCGATGGTTCTTCAAAGAATGAAACTCGATAAGAAAAGGAAAGATGGAGTTCCATTATTTACCTTATTGCAACAGCCGGGTATTCCTGTTTGGGATATTCCCGTAACTTTGGATGAATTGAACAGAGCATTTGAGTTTTGTGAATTTCAATTGAAAACACAAGAAACATTGAAATGAAGATTTTTGAACAATTAAAGGGCATTTGGGAGCAACTTCGCAAAGAGTTTGTTTTTACAGACATCCATTCAGGTTCCTCACCTGGCGATAAACCATGGTACAAGAAGGCCATTCATCTGGGTTGGAAATTTTTTCTTGGATTGCTCTTGTTTTTTTACTTGTGTTTGATTTTAGTTTCATTTGACAATCTGCCTAGTTTTGAGGATCTTGAAAATCCAAATTACAACCAAGCTTCGATCATATATTCTGAGAATCAAACAGTTTTGGGTAAACTGTTTACAGAGAACCGAGAATTCATCCCTTACGATAGTTTAAATAAACATTTGGTTGATGCTCTGCTGGCAACAGAAGATAGTCGGTTTTATCAGCATTCAGGGATCGACTTTTGGGCACTGACCCGTGTAGCGATCCGAACCATACTTTTACAACAGAAAGAAGCCGGAGGAGGAAGTACCATTACCCAACAACTTTCAAAACTTTTGTTTGAACGGCCCCAACTCGAAGGTCGAAATGCTTTGGTTAGAAAGGTCTTAATGGTGAGAACTAAATTTAAGGAATGGCTGGTTGCTTTAAAACTTGAGAAACGATACACCAAAGAAGAAATTATTGCTTTATACTTAAATAAATTTGATTTTTTATATGGAGCCAACGGGGTCCAGACCGCATCACAAACGTATTTTGGAAAAGATCAAAAAGATATTGAAATTGATGAAGCAGCGCTTTTGGTTGGCATGTTGAAAAATCCAACCCGTTTCAATCCAAAGCGATTTCCCAAACTGGCAATTGGAAGAAGAAATACGGTTTTACAGCTCATGTATGAAGATGGTCGATTGCCCAAAAAACAATTTAAAGAGTTAGAACAAAAGCCGTTGGATGTATCGCAATTCAAACGGGATTCCCATTTGGAAGGTACAGCTTTATACTTCAGGGCAGAATTGGCTAAGTGGCTTAAGCAATTGTTTGAAGATGAAAAGTACCGTAAACCCGACGGAAGTCAATACAATCCATTTCAGGATGGTTTAAAGATTTATACAACCATTAATCCCATTTACCAGGAAGCAGCAGAAGCGGCGGCTGTTGAACACATGAAAAAAATTCAAAAAACTTATTTTAATGTTTGGACACAGCAGGATCCTTGGACCTTTGATGCAGAAGATCCAATTCTAAAAATCAGAAAGGAATCGCTGAATCAGTCCATTCGTGAAACTGAGCGTTATATCTTGCTTTGGAGCAAGTATTATGAAAGTCTTGAACAGCAGCTGAAAAATGAAATTGGGGAAGTGGATTTGACCGATAACACCATCCAAAGAATTTATTATGATGAAGTCAAACCCGGATTTCTAAAATCTGAATTGCAAAAGAAAAATATCAATCAGGTTCAATATGAATATTCTTTGAAAATAAAAGCATCCAGTGTTTGGCCTGAAATGAAAAAGAGATGGCCAGCATTCGAAAAGGAGGTGAAAGCTGCTTTGAATACACCAGTAAAAATGGTGGTGTACGATTACCAGACCACCGGGGAAAAAGATACTTTGATGAGTCCATTGGATTCCATTAAGTTTCATCGTAAACATTTGCAAATCGGTTCTATTTCTGTGGATCCACACACTGGAGAAATTAAGAGCTGGGTGGGAGGTACAAATTTCAAATACTTCAAATTTGATCATGTCAATTCGAGGCGTCAGGTGGGGTCAACTTTCAAACCCTTTGTATATACTACTGCGATCGCCTTACAAGGTATTTCGCCCTGCAATGAATTTCAGGATATTCAGTATACCATTCCCGCCAATGATCCGAATTTCAATTTGCCAGAACCCTGGTCCCCAGGCAATGCCGCTGAAGATTTTAGTGGTGAAAGTATGAATTTATACAAGGCCCTCGCACTATCAAAAAATTCAATTACCGTTAAATTGGTCATATTGTTAGGAAGTGTTGAACCCATTCGTGGTTTACTGCATAATATGGGAATAGATTCTTCCTCGAAGCGAAAAGATGGAGGTTATTTAATTCCGAAATTTCCTTCCATCGTCCTGGGATCTCCAGACCTGTCGGTCATGGAAATGAGTGGTGCCTATACCACCTTTGCCAACAATGGAGTTTACACCAAACCCTTTTTTGTATCTAAAATAGAAGACAAAAACGGAAAGGTCATTTACAAACATACTCCCGTAAACAACGTTGCGATTCCACCGAATTACAACTATGTTATGGTGGAACTTCTGAGAAGATCCAGCCCAGCCTATAGCATTAAAACACCCAATGGAGGAAAAACCGGTACGACCAATGATTATGTCGATGGATGGTATATGGGCATTACTCCGGATCTGGTGGTGGGTACCTGGGTTGGAGGTGAAGATCCCTGGATCCGATTTCTGAGCATGACCAATGGACAAGGTTCTGTCATGGCAAAACCATTTTTTGTAAATTTTATGACCCGTTTAGAAGCCAATCCAGAAGCAAACATAAATACCCAGGCAACTTTTGCACGGCCTGCAGGAGATTTGGGTATTGAATTGGATTGCGAAGCTTTTAAAAAGTTTATGGAATCCCACCATTCGGGTGAAACAAATTTACCCGGAAGTAATCCTGGAAAGAAGGACGAGATCTATGAGGATGAATAAGCTTAAGGATCATGATTTTAATACATGCTGGGTAAAACCGAATCTCATAACTTGATTTTTACTCAAGCATAGGAAATCAAATTTCTCTTTAATCAACTGAGGAAAATTAATGGTTCTTTGCTAAAGGCTCATCGGATGCTTGAATTTGGTAGACGCAAACCTTAGGTTACCAACAAAGCCTGTCCGGGACTTTGAAGCTTGGTGAAATCAGCTTAAGTTTGCAACCTCAGACCAATTCGGCTAACTCCACTCATTGATGATCAAAGCAATTGTAAATCCGGGAAAATTGTGCTTAATAAATGGCAGCCTATTATGGGTTGTTGGCTTTTGGGGATTTGCAGCAAATCAATTTGCCATGCATACCGGCATGACACCCATCATAGCGGGTTTGGTCTTTATGGTATTGGGTTGGCGTATGCTGGTGAATCCTACCCGCCTGGTGATCGTTTCCTCCATATTAAATGTATTGTTGGGCATCGCCTTTGTTTGGCCTTTTTTAAGAAATGTCGAACAACATGATTCATGGGGGATGTTCAGGACAGGTTTGGAAATCATTTCTTGTTTGGTAACAGGAATACTATTGGGATACAGCCAACGTAGATCGTCAATGAATAAAAAATAAGGGAATGGTAGGGAATCACATTTTTTCAAAGAGCGGACTCGTTGTTGCTGTAAGTTTGATGATGTTGATGAATTCTTGTTTTCCGCCTTTAGAGGAAGACCTAACCAGTATCCAGTTCAAACTCACAGATCCTGTTGTTCAACAGATTTTAGAAGCCAGAGATAAACGTCAAAGCGATTCTTTGGTAATGTTTTTTTCAGAGGCAAAAGCATCTTACCGGTATTTGGCAGCCTTGTCGTTTGCTTCGTATCAGGATACCAATGCGGTGACTAACCTGGAAAAATTATTGAAAGATCCTGTAGAAGAAGTACGTCAGGCAGTTGTTTTTTCACTTGGACAAATTGGACATGCCTCTGCTGAAAAAGCTTTGATCGCCGCATTTATCGCTGTAGATTCTATAGGCCCTTTTAATAAAACCAATGCCCTGATTTTAGAAGCTTTGGGGAAATGTGGAAGCGATTCAACCTTATCCCTGATATGCGACATCAGCAGCACTTCCCCAGATGATACGCTTTTTGTCTATGGACAAATGTTGTCTCTTTATCGGTTTGGCCTGCGAAACAAATTCTGTGAAAGATCATTAGAGAAAATCATAAAAGTTGCGACCAATGATGCCTATCCAAATCAGGTTCGTCTGATGGCTGCACATAATTTACAACGTTTTAATTTTAAAGACCTTAATGCTTATCTGGATCCTCTGCGTAGGGCCTGTAACGAAGAGAAAGATATTGATATACGTATGTGCCTGGTGTCGGCATTAGCAAAAATACCAGGATCTACTGCACTTAATGCACTGGAAGAATTGTATACCCGTGGACTGGATGTCCGCATTCAGGTGAATTTACTTAAAGGTTTGTCGACTCATTCCAGTCTTCAAGCCCAACATTTCGCATTGAAAGCTGTCCAGAATCCATCCATCGCCGTTTCTTCTACCGCTGCACAGTACTTATTGGATAAGGGCAGTCAGGAAGTGATGGAGGAATTAAAGGAATTGACTGACCAGAAATCCTTACCATGGCAAGTGAGATCGCTCCTCTTTAAGGCAGCACTCAAGCACGTACCTTCTTTCATGGTATTGACGAAGAATGAACTGCTTTTTAAGGTCAGACAAATCATACAGTCCAGTAAGAATCCTTATGAAAAAGCTGCTTACATAAGAGTATTGACTTTATTTACCAAAGAGTTAACCAATTTGTTAAGTTACAGCAGTTCAAAAAACCATCCGATTGTAGAAACCACATTGGCAGAATGTATTGGACAATTATTGACACGCAATGATTTTTATTTTATTTTTAAAGGATCGTTAAATCCCATTTATCCACAATTGGGAATTTACCTTAACCGTCAATGTTTGAATGCAGATCCGGGAACGTTGGCAGCAATTGCTGAAATTTTCAGAAAGAGCAACCCAGTACCCACTAAATATTTTAATGCAGATTCTATGTTGGTGGTGGCCCGGCAAAAATTACAATTGCCAAAAGATGTTGAAACCTACAATGAATTGAGTAAAACCATTTCCAAACGCTCAGGCGTAGCTTTTATTCCATTGATTCCAGCACATAATCATCCCATACTTTGGACTGAAGTGCAAACACTTAAAGATACCATTGAAGCCGTGATCGTTACCAACAAAGGAGATTTGCAAATCCAGTTGTACACCCGTCATGCCCCTGGCTCTGTGATGAATTTTGTCCGGTTGGCAAAAGAGGGATTTTATGACAATAAAGCATTTCATCGGGTGGTGCCAAACTTTGTCGTTCAATCAGGATGTCCCCGAGGAGATGGTTATGGTGCATTGGATTATTCTTTGCGGACAGAAATCAGTTTTCTGGACTATCGTCAGGAAGGAATGATGGGTATGGCCAGTGCCGGTAATGATACAGAGGGTACTCAGTTTTTTATCACCCATTCCCCGACACCCCATCTTGATGGAAGATATACCATCATGGGAAAATTAACTGGAGGAAAAGAAATTTTGTTAAGCATTTTTCAAGGCGACCTCATTCAAAGTATAAAATTCAACTAATTAATTATTTATCATAATGAAAAATACACCACTTACCCAAATGCACATTTCTCTGGGTGCAAAAATGGCAGAATTTGCAGGATACAACATGCCCATATCTTATTCAGGCATTAAAGATGAACATGAGGCGGTAAGGTCCAAGGCTGGTATATTTGATGTTAGCCATATGGGTGAATTTATTGTGAAGGGAAGGGAAGCGTTTAATCTGGTGCAATGGGTTACTTCGAATGATGTGAGTAAACTTAAACCGGGTCAGGCACAATATTCGTGTTTACCGAATCTGGAGGGTGGAATAGTCGATGATTTGTTGGTTTACCGACTGGGTAATGAACTGTGTGAGGACGGAGAAGAAGCCTTTTTGCTGGTGGTCAATGCATCCAATTTGGAAAAAGACTGGAATTGGATTTCCAGTCAAAATCAATTTGACACAAGGATGGTCAATATTTCAGACGAAACGGGTTTAATTGCTTTGCAAGGTCCATTGGCCATAGAAATAATCTCTAAACTAACGACTGTTAATTTGAAGGAAATTCCGTATTATCATTTTGCCAAAGGCACTGTTGCTGGACAGGACAATGTTTTGTTATCAGCAACCGGATACACAGGAGCCGGTGGATTTGAGTTATATGCCCGGAATGAACAAATTACTGTTCTGTGGGAAGCATTGATGGATGCAGGAAAACCGGCAGGATTAATTCCAGCGGGCTTAGGGGCTCGTGACACATTGCGATTGGAAATGGGTTTCTGTTTGTACGGAAACGACATCAACGATCAGACATCTCCACTGGAAGCAGGATTAGCATGGATTACAAAAACAGATAAAGGTGCTTTTGTTGGTTCAGATAAAATCCGTTCGCTTAAGAAAGCAGGAATCCGAAAAAAATTAGTCGGTTTTGTTGTGGATGACAGACGGGTTGCCAGACACGGTTATAAAGTGTTTGACCAAAGTGAACATGAGATTGGCGAAGTCACTTCAGGAACCATGTCCCCTTCGCTCAACTCATCTATTGGAATGGCGTATGTACCCGTTGAATTTTCTACGGTGGGGACTCCATTAAAAATATCCCTTGGTTCGAAGTTTGTGGATGCCCGCGTCAGTAGTCTGCCATTTTACAAGCCAGCATAAGTAGGGTTTAGATTGCCGTCTCTTTTGTTTTGTGTAAGCGATTGACAGGAAGCATTTTGTAGTTTTAATTGAATCACCTTCAGTTTATCCTAGTATCATAGCATGTTACAGGATTAAGGCCGCATAATGTTACAGGTCATCTTTGCAACTTCCATAGGTAGCTTATACAATACCTTCGTGAAAATGCTTTTATTTAAATTGAATTGGCGAACTTTGTCATTGAAAACACGGAGCTAAGTGAATATCAAGCCTATTAATTATCTGTATCCAGATTATTCCAGAATTTTAAACCACGATGAGTATTTTAGTCAGGTACGGTGGTTGTTTCCAGACTTCAGGAAGGACCAACTTTACTTAAAGGGGGAAAATCCTTCTTTGTTTGTTTATCGGATTAAAACAACGACCAGTCTCTACCATGGAATTATTGCTGCAGTGGATATACATGATTACCTCAAAGGCATGATCAAAAAACATGAAAATACACTGACCCAACAGGAAGAAAATATCAGCAAGCTTATGTTGGAAAGGAAGGCTATTATTAAACCAATACTGATAACTTATAACGAGAACAAAAAAATAAAAGACCTTATCGCAAAATCTTTTTTGGGAATCAAACCAAAATTTAAGGTGAAGTTTGAAAAAGAAGAACAGATTCACGAATTTTTCGAAATAAGCGATAAAAATAAAATCTCACAGTTTCAAAAGGAATTCAAGTCCAAGGTAAAAAAAGCCTATATAGCAGACGGTCACCACCGAATGGCTTCCGTCGGTAAGTGTCTGTTGCAATATCCAGAACTGGGAAAAAATGGATTAAGCCATGTCATGTGTGCATTGTTTGATTTTACGGAATTGCATATACATCCTTACAATAGGTTAATTAAAACATTGGATAAATTCCAGCTTCCTGAAATCACAAAATTCCTTTCCAAATATGGGATAGTAACACCCATAAAGAAACCCAGGAAGAGTAAAAGAAGACATGAAGTCGTTTTAATATCTCCCAGTAAATGCTATTCAATTCAATGGAATAAAGATGTCATCCAGTATTTTAAGCAAAAGAATGGAATTGCATTTGATATGGACATTTTCAATGAATTGTTTTTGCATGACTTGCTCAATATAGAAAATGTAAGGTCCAGTGACCGGATAGCCTATTCAGAAGGAATTAAACCAGTGAAAAGTATTTTAAAAAGCATAGAATCAAATCCCGATCACCTGGGTTTCATTTTTTATCCAGTATTAAAAAGAGATTTTGTAAAAGTTGCAGATAATCATATGGTCCTACCTCCAAAAATTACCTGGTTTGAACCAAGAATTCGCAATGGAATCATCGTACAGGACATCGAAAATTTGCCAGATCCTTCCGTATCCTTATCATGATGGCTATTCGAATCACAGCAGACTGGATTCACGATGGTTATACCGGATTTAAAAAAGACCATTTACTCGAACTCGACGATCAGGGACATATCCTGCGATTTGAACAAGCGAGTCGTGATGAATTGGTTTCGTGCAGGTATTATCCAGGATTACTGGTTCCTGGTTTTATTAATGGGCATTGTCACCTGGAGCTTTCGCATTTATGTGGAAAATTTAATACCGGTTCTCGTCTGGTCCCTTTTCTTCGGAGTGTCGTGACACATCGTGATTCTTCCCAAGAGGAAGTCATGGATGCCATCTTGAATGCTGACCAAATCATGTGGGAGGGAGGTATTGTTGCGGTTGGAGATATTTCTAACAGGACCGATACTTTGGAAGTAAAGAAAAGAAGTAAAATCCATTACCATACGTTTGTCGAATCTTTTGATTTCTTACAAGACGCAATGGCAGATCAGTTTTACCTTCAGTATAAGAATGTCTATGATGCTTTTGGAGACCTACCGAAATCCTTGGTACCTCATGCGGCCTATAGCGTTTCAAAAACACTCTTTGAAAAACTGATGCAGTCGCAAGTAGAACCTACCGTGTTAAGCATACACAATCAAGAATCTTCCGATGATGATTTGTTATTCAAATCAGGGTCCGGGGCGTATCCTGATTTTTGGAAATCATTTGGCTTTTCAATGGATCATTTTCGTCCCAATCAATTGGATTCTCTGGCGTACATCATGGACCATTTAGATGCCAAACACAGAATTTTATTCATACACAATACATACACATCAGCAGAGGATTTACGTCGCGTTGAAACATGGAATCCGGAATCTTATTGGATTACCTGTCCCAATGCTAACTTATACATTGAAAATCGATTACCGGATTATAGGGTGTTTGTTGAACAAAAAGCCAACGTTGCGATTGGAACAGACAGTTTGAGTTCAAATTGGAGCCTGTCCATCCTGAGTGAAATACAGACTATATTAAAATTCAATGCTTGGCTGGATTTAGACACAGTCCTGTCATGGGCTACCTGGAATGGAGCAAAAGCCCTGGGCCTTGATCAAACGCTTGGAAGTATTGTAGTGGGTAAGAAGCCCGGCATCAACTGGATTCAGGGGATTACCCTCGTGAATGGTAAGCCTGTATTGAGAAATGAAGCTTCAGTGAAAAGAGTGTTTTAGTTGAGGTCATGAAATCGCATGAGCCGCATCAACATAGGTTAAATCTTCAGCAAATCCATATAGATGAATTGACAGGAATGGATAATTCCTTTACCTTATTTGGTTTGATTTTGTTTCCTGATAAAAACCAACCGGTAGTTGTTGTGTAAGAGTACAAATCCATTCGCTGAAAGTTCTGTAACTGGATAGGACTGAACCTTGGTATCGTTGTTGTCTTTAAAAGTAAGGGTATCTCCCGAAATCTCCCATTTTGTTCCAATGAATTGAATGCGATTAGCCAATTCGCTGCTCGTGATTACCTGGCCATTTTCTTTTAACTCAATGTCCAATTTGATTTTTTGAATGAGGCTCTCTGTAAAATCCATAGCTCCTGCAGCAACATCCCCTGCAGCTTCACCCAGCAATATGCCCATTTCGCCAAGATCTTTTCCAAAACCTGCCATGGATTTGGCAAATGATTTTGCAAAGTACTCCATTTTGCCTTCAAAGCTGGAAGTGTCTATGAATGAGGTGTCCATCGAAGCATCTATCTCTAGTTTAGCTTTTGCAAGGTCGTCCTTGGCTTTGGTCATTGCTTCAGCAATGGTGTCGCGAACTGCTTGTTTATTGAATTGTTGCTTATCCAATTCAAGGTGAACGGTATAATTTCCGGTCATTTCCATAGTTTTTATCTCTTTTTGTTTGCAATTTGTCCAAACGATTAGACTGAATAGAATATACCAACGCGTCATGTTAAGGTTCTTTCGATGCGTGCAAAAATAACAAACGTTTGGCATGCGATTTAAGTTCCCGCACAGGAATCCTGTTTCAGCTCATTGAATAATATTATAAAACTTATAAATTTCATTAACTAAAGAATAATTTAACATCACGAATTAAGCGGTATCTACCCCTTGCGTTAAATTTGTTTGAAATTATGACCATGCATCGAAGTGATTTTATTCGCCCCTGGAGTCGTTCCATGGCTCCTGTCTCACCTTCTCCTTTGGCAGCTTTGGATCCCTACAATGGAGTCTGGACGATGAGAGAAGCCACCCACTTATTGAAAAGGCTGACATTTGGAATAAAACCCGCTGAAATTCACCAAGTTGTTCAAGACGGACTGCAGGTTTCTTTACAAAAATTATTGGTCGTGGATGCAATACCCTCTCCACCTTTGAATGTTTACAGTAATGCCACAAAACCTGATCCAGACATTCCATTCGGACAAACTTTTGTCAATGCGCCCATCAACGCGGCGCTACCTCCCGAATACTATAATTCGCGTAATGATACATTCAAAGTGTGGTGGGTGGGTAACCTGCTTCAACAAAATACGAATGTAACGGAGAAAATGACTTTGTTTTGGCACAATCACTTTGCCACTGAAACGAGCACAGTGCAAATTGCTCAGGCCATGTACCAATACTATAAATTACTGCGGGAGAATTGTTTGGGCAATTTTAAAACCCTGGCCACCAAGATTACACTCAATCCGGCAATGCTTAGGTATTTGAATGGTTATCTCAATGGAAAAGATGCTCCTGATGAAAATTATGCAAGAGAATTACAGGAACTTTTTACCGTTGGCAAGGGTCCCGACTCAAAATATACCGAGGAAGATGTAAAATCTGCGGCTAAAGTATTGACCGGATATCGCATCAATCCTTTTGTCATGCCCATGACCTACTATTTTGACTTTACCCAACATGATACCAGCAACAAGAAATTTTCTTCATTTTACAATGGTAAAATCATAACCGGAAAGTTTCTTGGCCAGGGAGAACAGGAACTCGCCGAACTCATTGACATGTTGTTTAGCAATCAGGAAACGGCAAGGCATATTTGCAGAAAGTTGTACCGTTTTTTTGTTTATTACGACATCGATGATACCATTGAAACCAATGTTATACATCCACTGGCAAACTTGTTGATCCAAAGTAATTTTGAAGTTTTACCGGTATTGAAAAAATTATTTAGCTCCCAGCATTTTTTCGATGCTTCCATTATGAATGCGGTAATCAAAAATCCATTGGATTATGCAGTGGGCATTTGTAGAGAATTTTCAGTTGAATTTCCAAAACCGGTTAATGATACTACTTTGATAGAGCAATATCTTTCATGGGGTGCGGTTTATGCACTCGCAGGCTATCAGGGACTCAATCTGGGAGAACCTCCGGTAGTCGCTGGATGGCAAGCATGGTATCAACAACCACAGTATCATGAAATTTGGATCAATGCTGACTCGTTGGCCAATAAGAATAGCATAGCGGAAAAAATAACCAGTCCCATGGGAGTTGAATTTTTAGGAATTCGTCTCAAAATTGATCCAACCATCATTACTGCTCAGTTTTCCAATCCACACGACCCGGTTCAATTGGTCCAGGATGCCGTAGCATTTTTTTATAATTATCCTTTGTCTGAAGCATCGTACAATTATTTTAAAAACAATTTAGTCGGAGGATTTCCCAATGATTCCTACTGGGGATTGGCCTGGAACGAATTCCGCACTAAACCAAATGATCCGGCAGCTCGCTCAGCAGTGGAAATAAGATTAAATGCTTTGTACCGGGAGATAATGTCTCAGGCGGAGTATCATTTGTCCTGATAACCCAACATTCAATGATAAAAATTAATACACTTCGATGAAACGTCGCGAATTCATACAAGCCACCGCCAGTGGTGTCGTAATACCAACTGTCTTAAATGGAATACCGGTAAATGCGTATTCCAATAATGCTCTCCTCCAATCTCTGATCAATCCAGGGGTGGATACTGACCACGTGATGGTCATGATTTACCTTGGTGGAGGAAACGATGGATTGAACACCACCATCCCATTGGACCAATATGACCAATACGCAAAAGCGAGACCTTCAGTTTCATTAAAACAAAATGAGCTCTTACGGATCAATGGATTTCCCAACCTTGGATTGCATCCTTCTCTGGGAGGATTTAAGACCTTGTTTGATGAGAAAAAACTAACAGTCGTTCAATCGGTGGGTTATCCAAATCCGGATTTTAGTCATTTTAGATCGACGGACATTTGGGCAACAGCATCAAATACAAATGAATTACTGGATACCGGTTGGTTAGGCCGTTACCTGAATACGGAATACCCCGGATTTCCAAAGGGTTACCCTAATGCGAGTAATCCGGATCCTCTAGCGGTGCAAATTGGAGGAAATTTGCCATTGTTGTTTCAAGGTCCCAATGCGCAGATGTCAATGAACGTCAGTAATCCTGATATTTTTGATTTGTGGCCAACGGGTATCAATGACCCGGCCCCAAACAACAATTATGGCAAGGAACTGAGTTTTATTCGAACCATAGGCAGGCAGTCTGAGTCATTTGCACAGGCTCTCATTAATGCCTTTCTTCGGGGTAACAACGTAGCCAATTATCCTACAGGAAATTACTTGGCAGACTCCCTTAAAGCGATTGCACGAATTATCAAAGGAGGTTTAAAAACTCGATTGTATCTCGTAAGTCTGAATGGATTTGATACGCACTCAGACCAGGTCGATGCGGTAAACCGGTCGGCGGGTCAACATGGCAATTTACTGAAGTTATTGGGAGATGCAATTTTCGCATTTCAACGGGATCTGGAAGCAATGAAATTAGACGAACGAGTGTTAGGTATGACATTTAGTGAATTCGGAAGACGTATAAAAGATAATTTAAGCGGTGCAAATGGAGCCGGTGGAACTGATCATGGAGCAGCTGCACCCCTGTTTATTTTTGGAACTAAAGTAATCCCTGGAGTCGTAGGAAACAACCCTTTCATACCCGCGAATGCCAGTGTGGAAGACAACATCCCCATGCAATATGATTTTCGTTCCGTNNCCACTGGTTCAAAAATCCAATTGCATAACCGGAGTGGAAGACCATTGGAATAATCAGGAGAAAATTTTTGTACGTATTAGCAATAATCCATTAATCACACGGACTCAGATCGAATTGAACTGTCCCGCAGGACAAACGATGATACAATTGATCGAACCCATGGGTTCCGTCATCAAGACCGTGTTCAAGGGAAAACTTGAGCAGGGCATTCATGCATTCGATT
>JRYK01001184.1_pt1 | contig 31332 bp, 30 predicted proteins | sample 235381 | NCBI WGS metagenome assembly JRYK01 (sample SAMN03074220, study PRJNA261476) | activated sludge metagenome | biome: Wastewater Treatment Plant; feature: Wastewater; material: Activated sludge; isolation source: activated biomass of a wastewaster treatment plant treating hydrocarbon... ... | reverse complement strand
GGCGGCGAGCAGCAGATGCTCGCCATCGGCCGCGCGCTCATGACCAATCCGCGCCTGCTGATCCTCGACGAGGCGACCGAGGGGCTCGCCCCGCGCGTGCGCGCGGAGATCTGGCGCTGCCTCGCGGACCTGAAGCGGAGCGGGCTGGCGATCGTCGCGATCGACAAGAACATCGGGCCGCTGCTGCGCCTCGCCGACCGCCACTTCATCCTCGAGAAGGGCCGCATGGTGTGGAGCGGCGGCTCGGACGCCCTGCGCGGCGAGCAGGCGCTGCTGCGCGAGTACCTCGGCGTCTGAGGCGCGCGGGCCCGCGACGGTCCGACGCGCGCGCCGACGAGAACGGAGGTCGCTGCAATGGCGGGAACGGTGACGAAGGACTTCTCGCATCCCGAGACGATCGCGGTGTGGCGGTGCATCGGGTGCGGGCGGATCGAGATGCCGGCGACCTGCATCGGCGTGTGCCAGGACCGCAAGGTCGAGCTCGTGGGCGCGTGGGACTACGCCGAGGTGGTGGCCGCCCTCGAGGAGGCGAACGAGCGCGTCGCGGCGCTGGAGGCGCTGGCGGGAAGGCTCGCGCGCATCACGCCCCGCGAGGGCGCGTGGAAGGCGTCCTACCTCGCGCTGCAGGCCGAGGCCCGCAGGCTGCTCGCGCGGCCCGGCGGCGGAGTCTCCCGATAGTGCGCCGCCGGCACATCGCGGCGCAGGGCGCCGTCGTCGGATGCGCGCCGCCCTGCGACCGCGTCCGGGGCGACCGGCCTCGATAGACGGGCAGGCTCGGAGCGCGCCCACCGATGTCGACCATTGCGGCCCTCTACGTGGCGCTCGCCGAGCGCGTCGCGGCACGGCTGGGCTCCCCGCGCCTGCGCGCGCTCCATCTGCCGTCGACGCCGGATGCCGCGGTGGAGGATCCCAGGTTCTGCGCCGCCGAGCTCGAGGATGGATCGATCGGGTTCTCCTTCGTCCTGGGCGACGCGGTCGAGCCGCTGCTGCGCGCGCACCGCGCCGCGGGCGGGTTCGGCGGGGTCGAGGCGGCCGCATTGGCGCGCGGCTTTGCCGCGGGCGACCCCGGCGGCAAAGCCCTCGGGTTCGCCGCGATCAACGCCCTGTCCCAGAGCCTCTTTGCGCGCGCGCACTGGGTGCCGGCGGCCGCCGGGAGCTCGCTCGGCGCGATCGAGCCGAGATGCGGCGAGCATGTCGGCATGATCGGCCTGTTCCCGCCGCTGGTTGCGGACGTGAAGGAGGCCGGCGCCCGCCTCACCGTCCTGGAGCTCCGGCCCGAGCTGGCGGGCGAGCATGCCGACTACCGGGTGACGCTCGATCCGGCTGCCCTCGCGACCTGCGACCAGGTGATCAGCACCTGCACGGTGATGCTCAACAACACCCTGGACGCGGTGCTGGCGGCCTGCCGCCGGGCGCGACACTTCGCGATCGTCGGGCCGACGGCCGGATGCCTCCCGGATCCCCTCTTCGCGCGCGGGGTCGACTCCGTCGGGGGCAGGCGCGTGCTCGACGCGGCGGGCTTCCTTCGCGCCTTCCGGAGCGGCGAGAAGTGGGGATCCTGCGCGGGCAAGTACGTGATCGCGCGGCAGGACTATCCCGGCCTCGACTGGCTGCTCGAGCGCGCCGGCGCGTAGCGGAACTGTCGTGCGGCCCGCTCACCGCCGCCATTCCCGTCGCGACGGCGCGCGAATGCCGCACCGCTATCCGGGCCCTTCCGGCGGTCATGCCTGCGGGTGCACTTGCACGACCGCCCCTCCGATAGGGCAGTCTCCGGATCGAGTCCGACCCCGGCAGTCTCCCGGGCTTCCGGCGGGAGCGAGTGCGGCGCTGCGCGCGGAGGCGGAACTCAGGAAGGCATCCAGATGCGCGGCCGGTCGCCGCCGCTGCGCGAGAGGTGCATGCGGTACTCGTAGCGGTCGGGGCGGTACAGGCCGAGCAGGTACTGCACGGGCCGGCGCTTCGCGCCGTACACGATGCGCTTGACGGCGAGCAGCGCGCTGCCCACACCGACCTCGAGCGCGCGGGCAGCGACGTGGTCGGCGAGCTGCGCGCTGATGGTCTGGTCGCCCGCAATCACTCTCACCCCCGCCTCCTCCAGCAGCTGCAGCATCGGCTTCGCGGCGAGCTCGCGCCGGCCGAAGGCGCGCGCCACGTCGGCCGGAACGTAGGTCGTGATGAGCGACACCGGGCGGCCGCGATGGCTGCGCACGCGGATCGCCTTTTGCACCGCGGCGCCCGGCGCGAGCTTCAGCGCCGCCGCCACCTCCGGGGACGCCTTGACCTGCGCGAGATCGACGATGCGCACCGTGGTGCGCAGGCCGAGCACCAGGAGGTTCTCGAAGAACCCCGACAGCTGCGCGCGCGCGGGCGCCGCGCGCGGCGGCTTCGGAAACGTGCCGCGCCCGCGCTCGCGGCGCACCAGCCGCTCCTTGGCGAGCCGGGCGAGCGCGGCGCGGATGGTGACGCGCGACACGCCGTAGGCGCGCGCGAGCTCGAGCTCGCCGGGCAGCGGCCGCTCCGGCGGGAACTCGCCGGAGGCGACCCGCTCGCGCAGCACCAGGTAGATCTGGTGGTAGCGCGGCAGCGGCAGGGCGGCCCGGTTCATGGGGGCGGGAGACGTATCAGCGATGATTCACGTGCGTCCGCTGCGGCACCCGTGCATGCGCGACCCGCGGCGCGTCGCTACAGGCCGAGGTAGGCCTGCTTGAGCCGGGGGTCGGCGACCAGCTGCGCGGCCGGGCCGCTGAGCGCGAACACGCCGTTCTCCAGCACGTAGGCGCGGTGCGCGATGCCGAGCGACTGCACCACGTTCTGCTCGACCAGGACGATGGTCACCCCTTCCGCGTTGATGCGCCGGATCAGCCCGAACATCTCGTCCACCATCCGCGGCGAGAGCCCGAGCGACGGCTCGTCGAGGATGAGCAGCTGCGGCTCCCCCATGAGGCCGCGCCCGGTCGCGAGCATCTGCTGCTCGCCGCCGGAGAGCGTTCCCGCCTGCTGCCGCAGGCGCTCCCCGAGGCGCGGGAACCAGATCAGGACCCGCTCGAGATTGCGGTCGCGGTTGCGCCGCGCGCGGCGGTAGCTGCCGAGCTCCAGGTTCTCGCGCACCGTCAGGTTGGGAAAGATGCGGCGGCCTTCCGGGACCTGGATGAGCCCGCTCGCCACGATCCGCTCCGGGCGCGCGCCGGCGATCGGCTCGCCCAGCCAGGTGATCGCGCCCCCGGTCGGCCGGATCAGGCCGCAGAGCGTGTTGTTGAGGGTGGTCTTGCCCACGCCGTTGGCGCCGAGCACGGCGACGATCTCGCCGCGCTCGATCCGCATGTCGAGGCCGCGCAGGATGCGCAGCGCGCCGTAGCCCGCGTGCAGCCCGTCAACCGCGAGCATGCGCCGCCCCCTGCCCGAGGTAGGCCTCGATCACGTCGCCGTTCGCCGCGATCTCGCCCGGCGCGCCGTGCGCGATGATGCGGCCGTTGTTCAGCACGTAGACGTCGTCCGAGAGGCTCATCACCGCCTGCATCACGTGCTCGATCAGCAGGATGTCGACGCCGGCGTCGCGGATCGCGCGGATCACCGCCACGATCTCGCTCACCTCGGTGGGGATGAGCCCGGCCATCACCTCGTCGAGGAGCAGCAGGCGCGGCTGCGTGGCGAGGGCGCGCGCGAGCTCGAGGCGCTTGCGCCCGGCGACGGTGAGCGACTGCGCCGGCGCGTCGAGCATCGCCTCCATGCCGAGCTGCCGCGCGATGGCCGCCGCCGCGGCGAGCGCGCGGCCGCGGTCGGGCTCCTTGAGGTGGCCGCCCACCGCGATGTTCTCGCGCACCGTGAGGCCGGCGAACGGCTGCACGATCTGGAAGGTGCGCACGAGGCCGAGCCGGCACACGCGATGCGCCGCCAGGCCGGTGATCTCGCGCCCGTCGAAGCGGATCGAGCCGCTGTCGGGACGGAGGAACCCCGAGATCATCGCGAAGAGCGTGGTCTTGCCCGCGCCGTTGGGGCCGATGAGCGCGGTGATCCGACCCGGCTCGACGCGCAGGCTCGCCTCGGCAACCGCCTGCAGCCCGCCGAACCGCTTGCTCACGCCCTCGGCTTCAAGCACGGCCACGGAAGAGCCCCATCAGGCCGTTCGGCAGGAAGCGCAGGATGACGAGCAGCAGCACGCCGAACGCGAGCAGGTTCACCCCGGGCGTCTTGCCGAGGGCGAGGGTGGTGAGCTCGCTCAGCGCGCCGAGGGCGACCGCGCCGATCAGCGGCCCGAACAGCGTGCCGGCGCCGCCGATCAGCGGCGCGAGCAGCGCGTTCACCGACATCGCCGGCCCGTAGCCGATGTGCGAGTCGACGAACAGGAAGTACTGCACGTAGAAGACGCCCGCCACCGAAGCCAGTGCGCCCGAGAGCGTGATTGCGACGACCTTGACCCGGAAGCAGTCGATCCCGAGCGCCTGCGCGGCGTCCTCGTTCTCGCGCACGGCGACGAGGTAGGCGCCGAAGCGCGAGCGCTCGATCCACCACACCAGCGCGCAGGCCGCGGCGAGCAGCGCGAGGATGAGGTAGTAGAACCAGGTGCGGTCGGTGAACTGCAGGTGCGCCGCTCCGGGCCTGAGCGGGATCAGCATGCCGAAGCCCGAGCCGGTCAGATCCCAGGAGTTGACCAGCACGCGGAACACCTCCGCGAAAGCGAGCGTCACCAGCGCGAAGTACGAGCCGCGCAGCCCGTAGCGGAAGCTCACCGCGCCGAGAAACGCGCCGACCAGGCCGCCGGCGGCCACCGCGACGGCCGCGCCCGCCCAGGCGTTGAAGCCGAACTTCACCTGCAGCACCGCGCTGACGTAGGCCCCGGTGCCGAAGAACACCGCGTGGCCGAAGGACACCTGGCCGCCATAGCCGCCGAGCAGGTTCCAGCTCTGCCCGAGCAGCGCGTAGAAGAGCGTGAGCGTCCACAGGCCGAGCCAGTAGCTCGACGTGACGAACTGCGGCAGGAGCAGGAAGAACGCCGCCAGCACGAAGAGCGCGCCCGCCTGTCCGGAGCGCAGTCTCATGCGGCGCGCTGACCGAAGAAGCCGGTGGGCCGGAAGAGCAGGACCAGGATGAAGATGAGGAAGATGCCGATCTGCCCGAGGCTCTCGCCGAGCAGCACGCCGCTGAACGCCTCGACCACGCCCAGGAGCAGCCCGCCGAGCAGCGCGCCGATGAAGCTGCCCATTCCGCCCAGCACCACGGTGGTGAACGCGATCAGCACGAACGCGTAGCCCACGGTGGGCGTGACGTAGAAGGTGGGCAGGAGCAGGCACGCGGCGAGCGCCACCACCGCGGTGCCCAGGCCGAAGCTCACCGCGAAGATGTGCTCGACGCTGATGCCGACGATGCGGGCGCCCTGGCGCTCGCGCGCGACGGCGCGAATCGCCTTGCCGAGGTCGGTGCGCGTCATCAGCAGCCAGAACGCCACCCCGACGAGCAGCGCGGCGCCGAGCGCCACCAGCCGCGGCAGCGCCACGGCGGTGACGCCGATGTCGACGTACGTCTGCGCGTAGGGCACGTTGATCGTGCGCGTGGTGGAAGTCCACAGGTACAGCGCGAGGTTGTCGAAGATGATCGACAGCCCGAGCGTGACCAGGAGCACGTTGGTGTCGCGGCCGAAGCTGATCGGCGCGATGACGAAGCGCTGCAGCAGGTAGCCGAAGACGAAGAAGCCGGGCGCGAGCGCGAGCACCGCGACGTACGGATCGACGCCGCCGAGCGTGAACAGGAAGAACGCCGCGTACAGCGCGAGCATGAGCAGGCTGCCGTGCGCGAAGTTGATGATGTGCAGCACGCCGTAGATCAGCGCCAGGCCGAGCGCGACCAGCGCGTAGATCGCGCCGACGGTCAGCCCGTTGAACGCGACCGCGAGCAGGAAGACCGGGTCGGCGAGCACCCCCCGCCCCCTCCCGCCCGCGCGCCGCCCCGCGCCCGGCTCAGGCCTGCGGGATCGGGAAGATCGCCTTCGCCGTGGCGAACTGCTGCGGCCAGATCACCTCGATGTCCATCTTCTGCACCTGCGTGGTGGCCGGCTGCGCGCCCTGGTTCTGCCCGCCGACGAACTTGGTCGGCCCGTACGGCATGATGTGGTCCTCGAAGGTCGAGGACGCGATCGCGGCGCTGATCTTCGCGCGGTCGGTGGAGCCGGCGCGCTCGATCGCGTCGGCGATGAGCAGCATGCAGGCGTAGTTGAGCATCACCTCGTAGGTGAGGTCGACCTTGCGCTCCTCCAGCGCCTTGACGAAGCGCTTCGAGCGCGGCTTGTTCGGGTCGATCCAGTGGTTGCAGTCCATGATGTACTGCGCCGCCGCGTTGTACTCGCGGATGAACTTGAAGTTCGAGGCGCCGCCGCCGATGACCGAGAAGATGCCCTTGACCGGTACGCGATGCTGGTGGATCGAGCGCGCGAGCAGCGTGTACTCGTTCAGGTAGCTCGACGGCATGACGATGTCCGGCCGCGCCGCGCGCAGGCGCAGCCCGATGTTGGTGAAGTCGCGCGTGGGCGTCGGGTGCGCGATCGAGTCGAGCACCTGGAAGCCGCGCTTCGGCAGCTCCGCCGCGAGGAACTTCGCCATCCCGGAGCCGAACGCCCCGTCCTCGTGCACCAGGATCACGGTCTTCGCCGGCTTGCCGGCGGCGTCGTTGATCGCCACCAGCGCGTCCAGGGCGGCAGTGGTGATGGTCGCGAACCCCGGGCCGAAGCGGAACACCCCGGGCAGGCCGCGCCCGGTGATCTGGTCGGACACCGGCGTGTCGCTCATGAACGGCACGCCCTGGCGCGCGGCCGCCTGGCTCGCGGTGAGCCCGATGCCGCTCGCGTAGCCGCCGAGGAAGCACGCCACGCCGGCCTCGGAGAGCTTGTCCACCTCCGCCACCGCCGCCTCGGGCTTGGACTGCGAGTCGCCGACCACCAGCTCGATCTTCGCGCCGCCGAGGGAACGGATGCCGCCGCGCTCGTTGATCTCGTCGGCGGCGAGCTTGGCCCCGGCGAACGCCTGCGCGCCGTTGTAGGCGAACATGCCGGTCATCGGGTGGATGAGGCCGATCTTCACCGTCTTCGGCTGGGCGCGCAGCAGCGCCGGCATGCCGAGCGCGGCCGCAGCGGCGGCGCCGGCGGCGATGAAGTTGCGGCGGCTGGTGCGTGCGATGCGGCGCGGGGCGCGAACGGCCATGACTCCTCCTCGAGCGAACGGTTGTATCATTGATCATACATTACTTTTCCACCCGCAAGGAGAGCCGATGGCGATGGCGATGACCCGGCGGCTGCGCGAGCTCATCGCGCGGCCCGGACCCTTCATGGCGCCGGGTGCGGCCGATGCCCTCACCGCCCGCCTGGTCGCGAAGCACGGTTTCGAGGCGATCTACATGACCGGCGCGGGCACCACCGCCGTGCGCCTCGGCATGCCGGACGTGGGCCTGCTCACCATGACCGAGATGGCCGACAACGCGCAGCGCATCGCCGAGGCCGCGCGCCTGCCGCTCATCGCCGACGCCGACACCGGCTACGGCGGCCCGGTCAACGTGCAGCGCACGGTGCGCGCCTACGAGCGCGCCGGCGCGGCCGGCATCCACATCGAGGACCAGCAGTGGCCCAAGCGCTGCGGCCACCTCGCCGGCAAGGCGCTCATCCCGGTCGAGGAGATGGTGGCCAAGATCCGCGCCGGGCTCGACGCGCGCAGCGACCCGGACTTCGTCCTCATCGCGCGCACCGACGCGCTCGCCGTGGAGGGCTTCGAGCGCGCGCTGGAGCGCTGCCGGCGCTACGAGGAGGCCGGCGCCGACGTCCTCTTCGTCGAGGCTCCGTCGAAGATGGACGAGCTCGCGGCGATCCCGCGCGCCTTCGGCAGGCCCGTGCTCTACAACATGGCCTCCAGCGGCAAGACGCCGTTCCTGCCGCTCGACGAGATCGGGCGGCTCGGCTTCAAGATCGTGATCTACCCGAACTTCGGGCTGCTCGCGGCCATCAACGCCATCGACCGGACCTTCGCGGAGCTCAAGCGCACCGGCTCGATCGCCGCCGCGGCGAAGGCGGGCGCGAGCTTCCAGGAGTTCTTCGACCTGGTCGGGATGCGCGAGGTGCAGGACGCCGAGGCGAAGTACGGCGTCGACGAGAAGGCGCGCGTGCGCTACTAGGGCGATGGGCAGGACGCTCTACGAGAAGGTCTGGGACGCGCACGCGATCGTCGAGGGGCACGGCGGCCAGACGCTGCTGCACGTCGGGCGCCACCTCGTGCACGACGGCTCGATGCACGCGTTCGAGTTCCTGCACGAGCGCGGGCTGAAGGTGCGCCGCCCCGACCAGGCCTTCGCCACGCCCGACCACGGCGTCTCCACGCTGGTGCACCGGATCGAGGCCATCGCCGACGCCGAGCAGCGGCGCGTGGTGCAGCTGCTCGCGCGCAACACGCGCGCGGCCGGCATCGTGCACTTTTCCCTCGAGGATCCGCGCCAGGGCATCGTGCACGTGGTCGGCCCCGAGCAGGGCATCACGCAGCCGGGCCTGGTGATCGTGTGCGGCGACTCGCACACCTCGACCCACGGCGCGCTGGGCGCGCTCGCCTTCGGCGCCGGCGCGAGCGAGATCACCCACGTGCTCGCCACGCAGACCACCTGGCAGCGCCGCTCGAAGACGATGCGCATCGCGGTGGACGGCGCCCTGCCCGAAGGCGTGACGGCGAAGGACGTGATTCTCGCCATCATCGCCCGCGTGGGCGCGAACGGGGCCGCCGGGCACGTGATCGAGTACGCCGGGACGACCATCCGCGCCATGTCGATCGAGGAGCGCCTGACGGTGTGCAACATGTCGATCGAGGCGGGCGCGCGCGCCGGCATGATCGCGCCCGACGAGACCACCTTCGCGTACCTCGCGGGCCGCCCCTACGCGCCCGCGGGGGCCGCCTGGGACGAGGCGCTCGCCTACTGGCGGACGCTGCCCTCCGACGCGGACGCGAGGTTCGACGCCGAGGTGAGCCTCGACGCGACCGCGCTCGCGCCGATGGTGACCTGGGGCAACAGCCCCGAGGATGCCTGCCCGGTGACCGGGACCGTGCCCGACCCCGCCGCCGAGGCCGACCCCGAGCGCCGCGCGTACCTGCGGCGGACGCTCGACTACATGGGCCTCGCGCCCGGCATGGCGCTCACCGACATCGCGGTCGACCAGGTGTTCATCGGCTCCTGCACCAACGCGCGGCTCGAGGACCTGCGCGCCGCCGCGCGCGTCGCGCGCCGCGGCCGGGCGAAGGTGCCGGTGCTCGTCTCGCCCGGCTCGACGCAGGTGAAGCTCGCCGCCGAGAAGGAAGGGCTCGACCGCGTCTTCCGCGCGGCGGGCTTCGAGTGGCGCGAGTCCGGCTGCTCGATGTGCGTGGCGATGAACGGCGACGTCGTCCCGGCCGGCAAGCGCTGCGCCTCCACCTCGAACCGCAACTTCGTCGGCCGCCAGGGCAAGGGCAGCCGCACGCACCTCCTCTCGCCCGCGATGGCCGCGGCCGCGGCGCTGACCGGCCGCATCACCGACGTGCGGACCCTCTGATGGAGCGCTTCGTCGTCCTCGAGGGCGTCGCCGCGCCGCTCGACCGCTCCAAGGTGGACACCGACCAGATCCTGCCGGCGCGCTTCCTGCGCCGGCCGCGCAAGGAGGGCTACGCGCAGTTCCTGTTCCGCGACTGGCGCGACGACCCCGGCTTCGTCCTCAACCGGGACGCCTTCCGCGCGGCGCGCATCCTCGTCGCCGATCGCAACTTCGGCGGCGGGTCGAGCCGCGAGCAGGCGCCCTGGGCGCTCGCCGACTACGGCATCCGCTGCGTGATCGCCGCGGACTTCGGGGACATCTTCTACGCCAACGCCCTGAAGACCGGCGTGCTGCCGGTCGTGCTGGAAGCGCGCGTCTGCCAGGCGCTGCGCGGCGCGCTGCACGCGCGTCCGGGCGCGCGCATGCGCGTCGACCTGCCCGCGCAGGCCGTGACCGCGCCCGACGGCGCCACCTACCCCTTCGCGATCGACCCCTTCCACAAGCAGTGCCTGCTGGAGGGCCTCGACGACGTCGGCATCACGCTGCAGCACGAGGCCGCGATCGCGGCCTTCGAATCCCGCTACCGTCAACGATTCGGGTGGCTATTCCATGGAAACGTCTGACAAGACCGCACGCCAGCTGTACGAGGAGATCAAGCGCAACCCCGCGCGCAGGCGCTTCGGCTTCGGCGCCAGGCCCGCGCTCGTCAACGTGGACCTGCAGCGCGCCTACACCGCGCTGGGCGAGTTCGTCACCGCCTACCAGACCGACCCGCGGCAGCTCGAGCACGTGAACCGGCTCGCCGCCGCCTTCCGCGCCCGGAGCCTGCCGGTGGTGTGGACCTACGTCGCCTACATGGAGTCGGGCGAGGACTGCGGCGTGTGGGGCACGCGCACCGACACGCCCGACTCCCTGCAGAACATCAAGGTGGGCTCGCGCCGGGCGGAGCTCGACGAGCGCCTCGACGTGGACCGCAGGCGCGACATCATCGTGAACAAGCGCATGGCCTCGGCCTTCCACGAGACCAACCTGCAGTCGGTGTTCACGTTCCACGGCATCGACACCGTGGTGATCACCGGCGGCTCCACCTCGGGCTGCGTGCGCGCCACGGCGGTGGACAGCCTGTCGCGCAGCTACCGCACCGTCGTGGTCGAGGAGTGCGTGGCCGACAAGCACGAGAGCCCGCACTTCGCCAACCTGTACGACATGGCGCTCAAGTACGCCGACGTCGTCTCCGTGGCCGAGGTGCTCGAGCACCTGAAGCAATGAAGCGCGACCCGGGCTACTACGACTACCTGCCCTACTCCCGGCGGCCGCGCATCGAGTGGCCGGGCGGCGCGCGCGTGGCGTTCTGGGTGGCGCCGAACATCGAGTTCTACGAGCTCGACCCGCCGCCCAACCCGACGCGCGCGTCGTGGCCGCGGCCGGTGCCCGACGTCCTCGGCTACTCCTACCGCGACTACGGCAACCGCGTCGGGTTCTGGCGCATGCTGGAGGCGATGGACCGCTGCGGCGTGCGCGGCAGCGTGTCGCTCAACGTCGCGGTGTGCGAGCACCACCCCGAGGTCATCGCGGCCTGCGCGGAGCGCGGGTGGGAGTTCTACTCGCACGGCACCTACAACACGCGCTACACCTTCAACATGAGCGAGGCGCAGGAGCGCGCGCTGATCCAGGACTCGATCGACACCATCCGCGCGCACACCGGGCAGCGGCTCGACGGGTGGCTCGCGCCCGCGCTCTCCTACACCGAGAACACGCTGCACCTCGTCGCCGAGATGGGCCTCACGTACGTGTGCGACCTCTTCCACGACGACCAGCCGGGTCCGGTGAAGGTGCGCAAGGGCCGGCTCGCCAGCATCCCCTACTCGCTGGAGATGAACGATGCGATCGCGTTCAGCGTGAGCTGGGTGACGCCGCGCCACTACGCCGAGATCATCAGGCGCCAGTTCGACCGCCTGTACGCCGAGGGCGCCGGGTCGGGCACCGTGATGTGCATCCCGCTGCACCCCTACCTCATCGGCCAGCCCTATCGCATGAAGGCGTTCGAGGAGGCGCTCGCCTACATCGCCGGGCACGACAAGGTGTGGCTCGCCACCGGGCGCGAGATCGCGCAGCACTTCAACGACCACTATCACGACGCGTTCGTCGCGGCGTCGGAGCCGATCCATGATCTCTGACGACTACCTGCGCTACCCAAAGCGGCGCTACGGGATGGACCACGAGCGCTACGACTGGTCCGCCCTTCCGCAGCGCAAGCGCGTCCAGTGGCCCGGCAACGCGCGCGTCGCGCTCTGGGTGAGCGTGTCGCTGCAGTGGTTTCCCCTCGACCAGCGGGGCAAGCCCTTCAAGCCGCTCGGCTCGCTGCAGACCGCGTACCCGGACCTGCGGCACTACACGCTGCGCGACTACGGCAACCGCGTCGGCATCTACCGCGTCATGAAGGCGCTCGACGAGCGCGGTGTCCGCGCGAGCGCGCCGGTCAACGCCGCGGTCGCCGCGCGCTACCCCTCGCTCGTGCGGGAAGTGGCCGCGCGGGGCTGGGAGCTCGTCGGGCACGGCCTCGACATGGACGCCGTGCACCACGCGGGCATGGACGACGAAGCGGGGGTCGTCGCGCGCAGCCTCGACATCCTGCGCCGACACGGCGCAGTGCGCGGCTGGCTCTCGCCCGCGCAGTCGGAGTCGCACCGCACGCTCGACCTCCTCGCCGCGGCGGGCATCGAGTACGTGTGCGACTGGGTGAACGACGACATGCCCTATCCCCTGCGGGCGGGCGGGCGCACGCTCCACGCCATGCCGCATTCGAACGACATCCAGGACGCCACGCTGCTCGTCGGCATGCACCAGGACGAGGACGAGCTGCGCGACCAGTGGCTCGACCAGTTCGAGCTGCTCTACGAGGAGGCCGGCCGGCAGGGCGGGCGCATCATGGCGCTGCCGCTGCACGCGTGGGCGATCGGCCATCCGTACCGGATCGGCACGCTCGAGACGGTCCTCGACCGCATTCTCAGCCGCCCGGGCGTGTGGCCCGCCACCGGCGCCGAGATCCTCGATGCCTGGCTGGCGGGCGGCTAGCCGCGTCCGGCCCGCCGCCGCACGGCGCTCCTAGAGAATCGCGAGCGGCAGCGCCGGCACCTCCCGCACGTGCGGCGCCACGATCCGGTTGCGCAGCACGCCGATGCCGCCCACCGACAGCTCGACCACGTCGCCGTGCTTCAGGAAGCGGCCGAGCTCGTTGCCGCAGCCGCCGCCCACGGTGCCCGAGCCGAGGATCTCGCCGGGATAGAGCGTCTCCTCGGTCGAGGCGTAGGCCACGATGTCGGCGAACCCGTGATGCATGCTGCCGCTGTTGCCCCGCGACCAGGTCTCGCCGTTGACGCTGGCGGTCATCTCGAGCGCCTGCGGGTCGCCGATCTCGTCGGCGGTGGTGATCCACGGTCCGAGCGCGTTGCCGGTGTCGAAGTCCTTGCCCTTCGCCGGGCCGAGCTGCCCCTGCATCTCGGCGTACTGCTCGTCCCGGGCGGAGAAGTCGTTGAACACGGTGTAGCCGAACACGTGCTCGAGCGCCCGGGCCGGCGCGAGGTTCTTGCCGCCGCGGCCGATGACCGCGCCGATCTCGAGCTCGAAATCGATGATGCGCGAGTACGACGGCCAGTGCACCTCGGCCTCGTGGCCGACCACGCTGAAGGGATTGCCCTTGTAGTAGACGGGGCGCTCGTACCAGACGCGGGCGATCTCGATGCTGGCCGGGTCCAGCCGCGCGCTGCCCTGGCCGAAGAGGTAGCGGTTGGCCCGCGACTGGCGCACGTGCAGCTCGAAGCTCAGGAAGTCGCGCAGGCGCGGCGGCCGCGGGATGGGCGCAAGCAGTCGCACGCGCGCCAGCGGATGCGCCGCCCCGCGGGTCGCGCTCTGCAGGGCCGGGATCCCGGCCTGGATGGCCGCGAGCATGTCGCCGTACTCGGGGAGCAAGATCACCCGGTCGCCCTCCACCACGCCGACGTGGCGGCCGCCGTCGGCCTCGAACGTGGCGAGCTTCACTGCTTCCCCGCTTCCTGCTTGCGGAAGTGCTTTCCGCCCATGAGCTCCAGCATGCGCAGGATGTCGGGAGTCCCGCCCGCATCCTTCGCGCCGAACTCGCGGTAGCAGGCGTAGACGTTGATGTACATGCGCTCGTCCTCCGCGAAGTGCGCCCACGGGTCGAGCGAGATCGCGTCGGCCGCCTGGACGAAGCTCATGCCCGCGTCGAAGCACTTGCGCGCCTCCGCGCGCACGTAGGCGAGGTAGTCGCGGAACTCCCGAATGCCGGACTGGTCGGTCAGCGCGCCGTGGCCCGGCACCACGACCTCGAGGTCCCACGAGAGCATCAGGTCGCAGGCCCGGATCCAGTTCGCGACCGGCCCCGACCAGATCGCCGGATGGGCGCTGTTGAAGAGCATGTCCCCGGTGTAGACCACCCGGTCCTGCGGGACGTACACGATGACGTCCCCGCGGGTGTGCGCCGGCCCGACCTCGATCAGGCGCACTTCCTTGTCGCCGACCTGCAAGCGCATCTCGCCCGAGAAGGTCTCGTTGGGCAGCGTCAGCCGGATGCCCTGGAAGTCGAAGTGCCGCCCCATCACCTCGTACCAGAAGCGGCCGGCCACGCCCATCGTCTCCCACTGCTTCTGCCACGCGGCGTACTGCGCCGGCGGCCGGATGTTCATGTCCTCGGCGGCGGCCTTCGAGGCGATGATGCGCCGGCCCTCGAGCAGCTCATTGCCGAAGAAATGATCGCCGTTGGCGTGCGTGTTGACGAGTGCGCCGATGCTCGCCGCCGCCGGGACCGCGCGTCTCATCGCGTCCAGCATCTCGCGCGTGAGCTTCACGTCGAAGAGCGTGTCGACGAGCAGCGTCTGCCCGCCGTCTTCGACCAGCCCCGCGTTCGACCAGCCCCAGCTCCCGTCCGGCATCAGGTAGGCGAAGTGGCCGTTGCCCAGGTCGTGCAGGCCCTTGGTGTACGTCCAGTTCTTCTTCATGCTCAATCCAGCTTGATGTTGGCGTCGCGAATCACCTTTCCCCACTTGGCGTGGTCGTGCTTGACGATGCCGGCGAACTCCGCGGGCGAAATCCCCACCGGCTCGAGCCCGATGCCCGCGAGCTTGGCGCGCACCTCCGGCATCGCCAGCACCTTGGCGGTGTCGACGGCCACCTTGTCGATGATGGCCTGCGGCGTTCCGGCCGGAGCGAACAGCCCGTGCCAGGCGTCCCCGACGAACCCCGGCACGACTTCGCCGACCGCGGGCACGTCGGGAAGGAGGTCGGAGCGTTTGGCGAGCGTGGTGCCAAAGGCGCGCGCCTTGCCGCTCTTCGCCGCCGGGATGCCGGTGGTGTAGGGGCTCATGGTGAGGTCCGTCTCGCCCTGGAACACCGCGACGGTGGCCGGCGTGTTCATCGGCACGTGCAGCATCTGCGTGCCGGTCGCGCCCAGGAAGAGCTCCATGACGATGTGCGTCCCGACGCCGACGCCGGAGGAGCTGTAGGACAGCTTGCCGGGATTGCTCTTCGCGAACCCGATCAGCGCCTTGAGGTCCTTGGCCGGCAGGTCGTTGCGCCCGATCAGGACGTAGCCGAGGTTGACGACGAGGGAGATCGGCGCCAGGTCCTTGAGCGGGTCGAAGGTCAGCTTCGAGTAGAGGTGCGGGTTGGCGCAGATGGTGGAGTTGACCGTGTAGAGCAGCGTGTGCCCGTCGGGCGGCGCGGACGCGACCGCGGCCGTACCGATGTTCCCGGCGGCGCCGACGCGGTTCTCGATGACGACCTGGTGGCCCCACATCGCCGCAAGGTGCGGTCCGACCAGCCGCATCACCACGTCCGGCGACGTGGCGGCGGGGAACGGGATGATCAGGCGGACGAAGCGGTTCGGCCAGGTGCCCTGCTGGGCGTGGACGAGCAGCGGCAGGCACATCAGGACGAAGAAGACGAACGGCCGAAACCGGAATCGCATGGGGCGCATGCTCCTAGAGCGGGTGGGCAGGTGGAATTGAACGCGTGACTCTACTGGAGTTCCATCGCTTCGCCCAGAGCCGACTGGGCGCGAAGCGCTGCGCGAGTTCGGGCGCGTCGCAGCGTCAGCCTCCGACGCGCCGCGTTCCGCAAGCGGTGCCCGGGGACTACCCCACCGCCACCGGCGCAGTCGCGTCGATGTCGGTCACGACGTCGATCACCGCCGGCCGCCCGGCCGCGAGCGCGCGCTCGAGGGCCGGCGCGAAGTCCGCGGCGCGCTCGACCCGGATCCCGAGCGCCCCCATCTCCTCGGCGATGCGGGCGAAGTTCACCCGGTTGAAGGTCCACAGCTCCCGCGCCTGCTCGGTCTGCTGCCCGCCGTAGGCGCGGTCGAACCCGCGCTTCGACTGGTTGCCGCTCGCGTTGTTGTTGACCACGGTGACCGCGTTCATCTTCCAGCGCGCCGCGGTCTCGATCTCGCCGATGTGGTACCAGAAGCCGGCATCGCCGGTGAACGTGATCACCGGCCGATCGGGACACGCGCACTTCGCGCCGAGCCCGGCCGGGAAAGCCCACCCGAGGTGGCCGGCGCTGCGCAGGTAGCTCTGGCGCGGCGAGCGCAGGTCGTACATCCCGCCCATCCACATGCCGGCGTGGCCGGTGTCGACGACCACGATCGCATCGTCCGGCACGTGCCGGGTGAGCTCGGCGCAGATGCGCTCGGGCCGGATCGGCACCGCGTCGGAGCCGAGCAGCGGACGGTACTTCTCGTGCCACTCGCGGCAGATGCCGCGCGTCGTCTCGAGCCAGGCGTGCCGCCGCTCGGCGGTCGAGGGATCCGCGTGCTCGAGCATGCGGGCGAGCACCGACTTCGCATCGCCCAGCACCGCGGCCGTCAGCGGATAGTTGCGGCCGAGCGTCTCCGGGTCGATGTCGATCTGCACCGCGCGCACGCCGACCTTCGGCACCGCCCAGAAGTGCGTCGTCATCCCGCCGGCGGTGGTGCCGACGAAGCAGACGAGGTCCGCACCCGCCACGACCCGGTTCGCGCTCTCGCGCGAATAGCTGCCGACGACGCCGACCGAGAGCGGATGCGTGCCCGGGATCGCGTCCTTGCCGTTCAGCGACGTCGCCACCGGCACGCCGAGCCTGTCCGCGAGCGCGACGAGCTCGAGGCCGGCGCCCGAGGCCCGGACGCCGCCGCCCGCGACGATCACCGGCCGCTCCGCGGACTGGAGCGCCCCGAGGGCGGCGAGCACGTGCGCGCGCTCGGGCTCCGGCCGGAACGGCGGCACGCGCGCGAACTGCGGCTCGCACAGCGCTTCCATGTCGGCCTCTTCCTGGTCGATCTGGCCCTCGTTGCCGCGGAACTGCAGGTGCACCGGCCCCGGGGCGCCGGACACCGCCACGCGGAACGCCTGCCGCACCATGTCGGGGAAGCGCTCCACCGCGTCGACGGTGGCGTTCCACTTCGTCACCGGCTCGAACGACGGGACGTCGTCCACCTCCTGGTACACCTGCCGGAACTTGGTGCGCGGCTCGCGTCCGCCGGTGAACGCGATGACCGGCGAGTGCGCGAGGTACGCGTCGCGGAGGCCCGCTGCGAGGTTGAGCGCGCCGACCACCTGCGCCATGCACACGCCCGGGCGCCCCGACGCGCGCGCGTAGCCGTCGGCCATGTACGCCGCTGCCTTCTCGCCGTGCGTGTGGATGCGGCGAATGCTCGTGCGCCGCTCCATCTCGGCGAACGTGCGGCGCAGCACCGCCGGCACCATGAACACGTGCGTCACGCCGTAGCCGGCGAGCATGTCGGCGAGAACTTCGGCGCCGGTCACTTTAGCCATCGGGTTTGGTCATCCTGGCTGCGGGCTCGCCGCCGATGATAAGCTACGCGCGCCCCCCCGGAGGAGACGATGGCAACGAAGGCAGCCAAGAAGCTGAAGGTCCGCGACACCCGCGAAGCCCGCAACCGCAAGCTCACGCGCAAGGACGTCCGCGCCGCCGCGAAGCGGCTGAGCAACTGGGGGCGCTGGGGCAAGGACGACGAGATCGGCACGCTCAACTACGTCGCCCCCGGCGACATCGTCAACGCAGCGCGGCTGGTGCGCAAGGGCAAGGTGATGTCGCTCGCGCTCAACTTCGACGCGAAGGGGCCGCAGGGCGGCAAGAGCAAGTACCCGGCGCTCGGCCGCTTCAACCCGGTGCACGTGATGCTGCGCACCGGCACCGACGCCTACTCCGGCGTCCTCGATCACCGCAAGATCCGCGGCGCCGACGACCTGGTGATCATGCCGCTCCAGTGCGGCACGCAGTGGGACGGGCTCGGCCACATCTTCTACGAGGACTACACCTGGAACGGCCGCGACTGCCGCACGGTGACCACCTCGGGCGCACAGTACGGCGGGATCGAGAAGACCAAGGCGAAGATGGTCGGGCGCGGCGTGCTGCTCGACATCGCGGCGCTGTTCGGCAGGCGCTGGCTGCCGGACGGCTTCGCGATCACGAACGAGATGCTCGAGGCCGCCGAGCGCAGGGAGAAGGTGAAGGTCGGCCGCGGCGACTATCTGATCGTGCGCACCGGGCACATCGAGGCGAAGCTCGCGTCGAAGACGTGGGACGGCTACGCCGGCGGCGACGCGCCGGGCCTCGCGTTCGAGACGCTGGACTGGCTGCACGCGCGGCAGGTCGCGGCGGTGGTCACCGACACCTGGGGTGTGGAGGTGCGGCCGTGCGAGACCGAGGACACGAACCAGCCGTGGCACTGGATCGCGATCCCGGTCATCGGGCTCTCGGTGGGGGAGATCTTCGACCTCGCCGAGCTCGCGAAGGACTGTAAGGCCGACGGGCGCTACGAGTTCCTGTTCGTCGCGCCGGCGCTGCCGATCACCGGCGCGGTGGGCTCGCCGGTGAATCCGCTGGCGATCAAGTAATCCAAGGGAGGAAGCGATGACCAGGCTGCTGTCTGCGATTGCACTGCTGCTGATGATGGTATCGGGCGCGTTCGCCCAGGGCTATCCGACCAAGCCGGTGCGCATCGTCGTCGCGTTCGCGCCCGGCGGGCCGACTGACATCGTCGCGCGGCTCGTCGCCCAGAAGCTGCCCGAGATCCTCGGCCAGCAGGTGATCGTCGACAACCGCCCCGGCGCCGGCGGCAACATCGGCGCCGCCATGGTGGCCAAGTCGCATCCGGACGGCTACACCGCGCTCGTCACGACCTCGGCGATCGCGGTCAACATGACGCTTTTCGCCGACCCCGGTTACGACGTCGAGCGCGATTTCGTGCCGGTGATCCAGATCGCCACGCAGCCCAACATGATCTTCGTCACCGCCTCCTCGCCGGCGAAGAACCTCGATGAGCTGATCAGGTCCGCGCGCGGCACGAAGTTCGTCTACGCTTCGCCCGGCGCAGGGACGACTCCGCACCTCACCGCGGAGATGCTGTTCAAGGTGCTCGCGGGGCTCGACGCGAGCCCGGTCCACTACAAGGGCGCCGGTCCGGCGTACATGGCGGTCGTCGGCGGCGAACCGACGGTCGGGACGGCCGCGATCTCCGGCCCGCTCGCGCAGGTCCGCGCCGGCAAGCTGCGCGCGCTCGGGGTGTCGAGCGCGCAGCGTCTCGCCACGCTGCCCGAGGTGCCGACGCTCACCGAATCGGGCTTCGCCGGCATGGAGGACTACACCTGGGTCGCGATGTTCCTCCCGGCGGGGACGCCGCCCGAGATCGCGCAGCGGCTGAACGAGGCGGTCAACCTCGCGATCCAGGCGCCCGAGATCCGCCAGCGGCTCGCGGAGCTCGTGTTCGAGCCGGTCGGCGGCTCGCAAGCGCAGTTTGCCGGGTACTTGAAGGCGGAGGTCGCGAAGTGGAGCAAGGTGGTGCGCGCGACCGGCGCGAGATCGAACTAGCGGGCGGCATCTGACCGGCGCGCCGATGAGGGAAGGCGGGCCGGTTCTCGACGCCGGCCTCGCCGCGTTCATCCAGGGGGTATCGGTCGCCGTCGCCGCGCGCGGCGGCGCCCCAGTTCCGTACGTCTGCCGCGCGACCGGCGAGCGGGCTAGAGAATCCTGAGTGGCAGCGTCGGCACCTCCCGCACGTGCGGCGCCACGATCCGGTTGCGCAGCACGCCGATGCCGCCCACGGACAGCTCGACGACATCGCCGTGCTTCAGGATGCAGGCGAGATCGTTGCCGCAGCCGCCGCGGCCGATGACCGCGCCGATCTCGAGCTCGAAATCGATGATGCGCGAGTACGACGGCCAGTGCACCTCGGCCTCGTGGCCGACCACGCTGAAGGGATTGCCCTCGTAGCGAACAGAGCGGTCTGAAGCGCCCGACGTCGCGAGTCACGCCGCGCCGGACTCCCCATCGGCGAGCGCGGCCCGCAGGACCTCGATGAACGCCTCGCTGCGCTTGGGCAACAGGCGCCGGCCCGCGGTGACGCACCAGATGGTGACCGGAGGCGCATGCCAATCCGGCAGCACCCGCAGGAGCTCTCCGCGCTCGATCGCGCCGCGCGCGAAGCGGTGACCCAGCTCGACGATCCCCAGGCCGCGCAGCGCCAGCTCCTGCTGCAGGCCCAGCGAGTTGGCCGCCAGGGTCCGCCGCGGCAACCCCTCCCAGTGCTCGCCGTTGCACGAGAGCCGCCACGGCTGCGGCTCGCCGCGCACCGTGAGCGCGAGCCCCACGTGATCCAGCAGCGCCGCCGGCGTGGCCGGCGCACCCTGTCGTCGCAGGTAGTCGCCGCTCGCGTACAAGCCGCTCTGCTGGGTGGTGATGCGCCGTGCGACCAGCGTGCCGTCATCGGGCAGGTGCGCTGCGGCGCGCACGGCCACGTCGAAGCGCTCGGCCACCAGGTCCACGCGCCGGGTGGACAGGTCGAGCTCCAGCCGGACGTCCGGGTAGCGCTGAACGAAGCGGCTGACCACGTCGACCACGGGCAGCTCCAGGAACTCGGGCGGCAGCGAGACGCGCAACGTGCCCTGGGGCTCGGCCTGTCGGTTCAGCGCGAGCGCCGCGGCGGCCTCGCTCTCCTCGCTCAGGCGGCGCGCGTGCTCCAGCATGCGCTCGCCGAAATCGGTCACCGCCATGTAGCGGGTGCTGCGCTGGATCAGGCGCTCGCCGAGGGCGCTTTCCAGCCGCGAGACGCGGCGCGACAGCGTGGCCTTCGGAAATCCGGTGAGCTCGGATGCGCGCTTGAAGCTGCCCGCGTCGACGATGCGCGCGAACAGGATCAGGTCGTCGGCATGCAGCGCGAGGGTCGTCATGGCGGCCATTGTTCCAATAATGAGATTGTGTTGCCAGCCCGTGCGTGTTGATTGGGCGTCTTGCGGCGCCACAATCCTGGAGAGGGCACTTGCGAGGCTGGCGGAGGCGAGTCGCGCAGTCGCTTCAGCAGCCGAAGCGCCCGTGCCTCAACGGTCTGAAACGAAGGTTCGACATGGGACTTCTGATCGACGGCAAATGGCACGACCGGTGGTACGACACCGAGGCCACCGGCGGACGTTTCGTGCGCGGCGAGGCGCGCTTCCGCAACTGGGTGACCGCGGACGGTCGACCGGGCCCGACCGGCGGCGGCGGCTTCAAAGCCGAACCCGGCCGCTACCACCTGTATGTGTCGCTGGCCTGTCCGTGGGCGAGCCGCGCACTGATCTTCCGCGCCCTGAAGGGCCTCACGGAGATGATCGGGGTGTCGGTCGTCAATCCGTTCCTCGGCGCGCAGGGCTGGACCTTCGAGCCTGCGCCCGGCGTCGTCGCGGACCCGGTTGCGGGCGCCGCGCACCTCTACGACGTGTACCTGCGCGCCGACCCGCGCTACAGCGGGCGCGTCACGGTGCCCGTGCTGTGGGACCTGGCGCGGGACACCATCGTCAGCAACGAGTCGGCCGAGATCATCCGCATGTTCAATTCGGCTTTCGACGGCGTCGGCGCCCGCGCGGGCGACTACGCGCCGCCGGAGCTCCTGCCGCAGATCGACGCGATCAACGCCGACCTCTATGACGCCGTCAACAACGGCGTCTACAAGGCGGGCTTTGCCACCGCGCAGGCCGTGTACGAAGAGGAAGTCGGGAAGCTCTTCGCGCGCCTCGACGCGCTGGAGCGGACCCTCGGCAGGCAGCGCTGGCTCCTGGGCGAGCGGCTGACCGAGGCCGACTGGCGCCTGTTCACGACCTTGTGCCGCTTCGATCCCGTCTACCACGGCCACTTCAAGTGCAACCTGAGGCGGCTGATCGACTACCCGAACCTGTGGAGCTATACGCGCGAGCTGTACCAGTGGCCGGGCGTCTCGGCGACGGTCGACTTCGAGCACATCAAGCAGCACTACTACCGCAGCCACCACGGCATCAACCCCAACGGGATCGTTCCGGTCGGTCCCATCCTGGACTTCGCCGCGCCGCCCACCCGCATCCCGTCCGGCGTCGCCGCCCGATCACACTGAGGAGACGACCATGAGCGTCAAGCTTGCCATCATCTACTACTCGACCTACGGCACCAACCACGAGATGTCCTCCATCGCGGCGGAAGCCGCCAGGGCGGCCGGCGCCGAGGTCAGGCTGCGCAAGGTGCGGGAAACCGCCCCCGCGGACGTCGTCGCGGGCGTCGACGCCTGGCGGGCCCACGCGGAACGGACCGCCGACGTGCCTCATGCCACGGCCGACGACATGGCCTGGGCCGATGCCTACCTGTTCTCGTGCCCGACCCGGTTCGGCGTGCAGGCGAGCCAGATGCGCGCGTTCATCGACACGCTGGGCCCGGTCTGGAGCGAGGGCAAGCTCGCCAACAAGCCGATCTCCGCCATGACCTCGGCCATGAACGCCCACGGCGGTCAGGAGCAGACCCTGATGTCGTTCTACGCCACGGCCATCCACTGGGGCAGCATCGTCGCCGCTCCCGGCTATACCGACCCCGCGGTCTACAAGACCGGCGGCAACCCCTACGGGTACAGCCACACGCAGGGCCAGCCGTTCACCGACGAGGCCAAGGCGTCGATCCGCGGCCAGATCCTGCGCCTGTTGGACGTGGCCCGGAGGATGAAGGCCTGAAGAGAGAGCGGGCCCCCGGCCGGAGTCCGCCGCCTGCCGCCGTTGCGCGCGTCCGGCTGGCGCTTCTTCCCGCAGTGCGCCCGGGGAAGAAGCGGCGTGCGTCAGTACGGCTGCCGCCGGTCGCCACGGCGCATCCCGCCGCGCCGCGCATGATCCGGCCTGCTGCAGCCGCTTACGACGAACCGCCTTCGCCCACCGGCACGAATACGTCCTCGAGCCGCGGCGGGCGCGGCAGCAGCCTCTGCTCGGCGAGCAACTGCGCGAACGCCTGGAGCGTCGGGAGATTGCGCGCGAGCCCGTACGGCCACGGGTCGTCGCCGAACACTTCGTCCATCTCGTCGAGGTGCTCGTAGAGCCACGGCAGCATGTAGCGCGGGGCGCCGCTGAAGCGGGCCTGCCGCAGCGCCACGTCCTTCGCCGCCACGCACGCCTCGTAGACCTTCTGCGCGAGCCGCGGGTGCTGGGCGTGCAGCGCCGCGCGCATCACCAGCGCGTGCATGATCGGATGGATGCCGGTGCGCCGGTAGTACTCGCGCTCGCGCTGATGGAAGTCGGGGAACAGCCGCACGACGTCCGGGCTCGTGCGCAGCGACAGCGGCGCGAAGGCCCCGATCAGCGCGTCGATCTCGCGCGCGGCGAGCATGTCGCTCAGCGTGCGCTTTTCGCCGATGTGCTCGACCGCGAGCGGGGCATCCGGGCGCAGCACCATCGCCTCGCCGCCGGCGACGCCGGGTTGATTCACGCCGCCCTCCAGCCAGCGCACGTGCTCGAACGACACGCCGTACTCGCGCGCCAGGATGCCGCGGATCCAGACCGCAGCGGTCATCTGATAGCCCTGCACGCCGATGCGCCGGCCTTCGAGGTCCTTCGGCGTGCGGATGCCCGCGCGCCGATTGACGAAGATGAAGCCGTGCCGGAACATGCGCGACGGAAACACCGGAAGGGTGACGAAGCGCGCCTTGCCAAGCGCGCTCAGCGTGTAGCAGTGCGTGAGCGACATCTCGGCGATGTCGAACTCGTCGTTCTTCAGCATGCGGCTGAAGATCTCCACCGGGAACTGGATCACCCGCGGAACGATCTCGACGCCCTCGATCCCGACCGCGCCCTCGTACAGCGGCTGCATGCGGTCGTAGGGGCCGCATGCGAAGGTGAGGTTGAGCTTGTTCAGGGTCATTCGTTGCGCTCGCCGGTAGGAGGCGCGCCCCGGATCGCTTGCCACAGCCGCTGCGGGGTGAACGGCGTGTCCGGCGGGCGGACTCCGAGCGGCCGCAGCGCGTCGGCGACCGCGTTCATCACCGCCGGCAGCGCACCGACCACGCCGCACTCGCCCGCGCCCTTCACGCCGAGCGGATTGGTCGCGCAGGGCACCGGATGCGGCTCGCAGGCGATCGCGGGCAGGTGATCGGCGCGCGGCATGGCGTAGTCCAGGAAGCTGCCGGTGAGCAGCTGGCCGCTATCCGGATCGAACAGGCACTCCTCGACCAGTGCCTGCCCGACGGCCTGCGCGATGCCGCCGTGGATCTGACCCTCGACGAGCTGGCCGTCCTTCACCACGCCGTTGTCGTTGACCGCGGTGAGGGCGCACAGGTCGAGCACGCCCGTTTCCGGATCGATCTCGACCTCGGCGACGTAGCAGCCGCTGGGGAAGGTCGGCGGCACGTCGAGCTCGCCGAGGCTGTCGAGGGCCGTACCGCCGGGCGTCGAGACGTCGGCAGCGAGGTCGAGCAGTCCGATCGAGCGGTCCGTGCCGGCGATGCGAAAGCGCCCCGCCTCGAACCGGACATCGTCCGCCGCCGCCTCGAGCCGCTGCGCGGCGAGCCCGATGCCCTTGCGAATCGCCTCCTCGGCCGCGAGCTTCAGCGCGCTGCCCGCCGCCACCAGGGAACGCGAGCCGACCGAACTGCCCCCGACCAGCGCGACGTCGTGATCGCCTTCGACCAGGCGGACGCGCTCGACCGGCACCCCCAGAAACTCGGCGACGATGGCGGGAAACACCGTCTCGTGCCCCTGGCCGTTCGACTGCGTGCCGCAGTGGACGAGCACGGTGGCGTCCGGCGCGAAGCGGATCGACGCCCCTTCGCGCGGATTGCCGCCGGTCACCTCCAGGAAGCTCGCCAGCCCGATCCCGTGCAGGCGGCCCCGTCGCCGCGCATCTGCCCGCCGCGCCGCCGCCTCGCGCCAGCCCGACAGCGCGCACGCGCGGTCGAGCATGCCGGCGAAGTCGCCCGTGTCGTACGTCAACCCGTTCGGCGCACGATAGGGAAACGCGTCGACGAAGTTGCGCCGGCGCAGCTCGAGCCGGTCGATGCCCGTCTCGTGGGCCGCCTCGTCGACGATGCGTTCGATGAAGCAGGCCATCTCCGGGCGGCCCGCCCCGCGGTACGGACCGGTCGGCGGGGTGTTGGTCATCAGGCAGGTCATGCGACCGTAGAGCACCGGGGTGCGATAGACGCCCGCGATGACGTGGCCGACGTTCGCGGTCGAAATCAGCGCGCCCGCGGCCGACAGATACGCGCCCATCGCCGCCGCGAAGTGCATGCGCAGCGCGACGAACCGGCCCGCGCGATCGAGCGCGAGCTCGCCCTCCATCACGCTGTCGCGGCCGTGATGCTCCCCGAGAAAGGTCTCCGCGCGCGTCGACACCCATTTCACCGGGCGGCCGACGGTTTTCGCCGCCAGCAGCAGCGCGCAGTGCTCGGGATAGACCGGGGTGCGGGCGCCGAACCCTCCGCCGACGTCGTGCGTCAGGACGCGCAGGCGCGCCGGCTCGATCCCGAGCACCCCGGCGATCTGCGCGCGGAGCTGGGCCGTGCCCTGGCTCGGCACGTGCAGCGTGTAGCGATCCGCTGCGCGGTCGTAGGCCGCGAGCGCCGCGCGGTTCTCCATGGGATTGGCGACCAGGCGGTTGTTGACCACGCGCAGGCGCGTCACGTGCGCCGCGCCGGCGATAGCGGCCCGCGTCCGGGCTTCGTCGCCCACTTCCCATTCGAAGCACACGTTGTCGGGCATCTCGGGCCAGATCGCCAGCGCGCCCGGCTGCGTCGCGGCATCGCGCGCGGCGAGCGCGGGCAGATCGCGGTATCCGATCTCGATCAGCTCCGCCGCATCCCTGGCCTGCGCCGGCGTCTGCGCCACCACGAGCGCGACCGGCTCGCCGACGTAGCGCACGCGCCCCTGCGCGAGCGCGGGGCGATGAGGGTGGACGAGCGGACGGCGGCCGCGGTCCTTGATCGGCAGCGCGACCGGCAGCCCGCGATAGCCGGCCGCGGCGACGTCGCGGCCGGTGAGCACCGCCAGCACGCCCGGCGCGGCGCACGCGCTGGCGACGTCGAGGCTCTCGATCTCCGCGTGCGCGCGATCGGCGCGCAGGAAGCAGGCGTGGCCCTGACCCTCGTCGTTGCAGTCCGCCGTGTAGCGGCCCGCTCCGGTCAGGAGGCGATGGTCCTCACGCCGCATCGGGTCAGTCTGCCCGGATGCCGAAGTCGCGCACCACCTTTCCGTAGCGCTCGTAGCCCTCGCGCATCTCGGTGGCCAGCGTCGCGGGCGTGCCGCCGACGACGTCCATGCCGGCGACGCTCAGGCGTTCGCGCACGTCGGCCGCCTGCAGGGCGGCATTGATCTCCTGGTTGAGCCTCGCGATCACGGCGGGCGGTGTCCCGGCGGGCGCGAGCACCCCGTACCAGGCGTTGACTTCGACGCCCTTGTAGCCCTGCTCGCCGAGCGTGGGAAGGTCGGGCATGAGCCCCGTGCGCGACTTCTCCGCCACGCCGAGGGGCACCAGCTTGCCCGACCTGATGTGCTGCACGATGCCGCCCAGCGGCATGTACAGCACCCTCACCTCGCCGCCGAGCGCCGCGACGACCGCCGGCTGCGCGCCCTTGTAGGGCACGTGCACCATGTTCACGTCGGCCGACCTCTTGAACAGCTCCCCGGCGATGTGCATCGCCGAGCCGTTGCCGCTGCTCGCGTAGGCGAGATCGGGCGTCTTCCTGGCGAGCGCGACCAGCTCCGCGGTCGACTTCACGCCGAGCTGGGGATTGACCGCGAGCACCGTCGGCGTCGTGGCCGGGAGGATGATCGGCGCGAAGTCCTTCAGGACGTCGACGCCGCCGCCGGCCCCCTTGGCCATCAGATGCGGCGCGATCATGATCGTGTTGCTCGGCGTGAGCAGCAGCGTGTGGCCATCCGGCGCCGCCTTGGCCACGAGCCCCGCGCCGATCAGACCGCCCGCGCCGGGGCGGTTCTCCACCACCAGCGGCTCGCCCAGTTTCGGCGCGAGCTTCTCGCTCAGCACGCGCGCGAGCAGGTCCGGGCCCGCCCCCGGCGGGAAGGGGACCAAGATCGTGATCGGCCGGGCCGGATAGGTCTGCGCGTGCGCGGCGATGGGCGGCGTCGCGAGGCCCGCGATGGCGAGGCCAATCAGTGCGGCGCTACGCGCGAAAGCGTTCAGTGCGGTCGTCGTCATGCTCTCCTCGGGGTCCGTACGCGATGTCGGGAGCTTCGGGATGGAAGCGGCGCCCTCCTCCACGCCATGCCGGGAAGCAGCGCAAGCCCCATCGAATACGCTGCTCGACCATTCCGGAGGCGGCCAATGGTAAGCCGGTTCTGCCCAGAATTGGGACGATTCGCTCGCGCGGCGACGTCTCTACGGGCCCTCAACATTCCAACGAGTCTGTGATCGCGATCACGTTTCCGTCGGCACCCGCCGCGCGCCTCGAATACGCGCACTTGCACCGATGGCAAGCCCATCATCGGCGCGAGTCACGCGCGTCGTGTCCTCGCTCGGCGCCGCTGCACGCGCCGCAGAGAGAACCCCCGGTTATGGCCTACCCTCGAATCGGCATGAGTTCCCGCCCGCACCGCACGCTATAGTGCAGCTTCCATCCCGTCACCCTGTCTCCGAGCGCATGAGCGATTTCGATTCAGTGATCACGGGCACGGTCGTGCGGGCCGATCGCGCCATCGAGGGCGGCTACGTCGCCATTCGCGGGGGCATCGTCGAGCGCGTCGGCGCGGGCCCGCCCCCGGCCGCAGCCGAGCGCCACGACTTCGGGTCGGCGCTCGTGCTGCCCGGCGCGATCGATGCGCAGGTGCACTCGTGCTCGCAGGCGGGGCAGGAAGGATTCGACTGGTCCACGCGGGCGGCGGCGGCCGGCGGCGTGACGACCATCGTCGACATGCCCTATGACGACGGGAACCTGATCTGCACCGGCGAGCGGCTCGCCGAGAAGGCGAACGCGGCCGGCCGCGACGCGCGCGTGGATTTCGCGCTGTTCGGCACGATCCGCCCGGCGGACGGTCCGCGCTACGTGCCCGACATGCTCCGGGCCGGTGCGGCGGCGTTCAAGTTCTCGACCTTCGAGACGCACCCGGAGCGCTTCCCCCGCATTCCGACGCCGATCCTGCACGACGCTTTTGCCGCGATCGCGCCATCCGGCCTCATCGCAGGCGTGCACAACGAAAACGACGAGTCCGTGCGCGCCTTCTCGCGGCGGGTCGAGGCCTCGGGTCAGACCGATTTCCGCGCGCACGGGCTCGCGCGCCCGCCGGTCACCGAGATGCTCGCGATCGCCGAGGTCTACGAGCTCGCGGCGGCGACCGGCTGCGCCGCCCACATCGTGCATTGCTCGCTCGCGCGCGGGTACGCGCTCGCCGCCGCCTACCGCGAGCAGGGCGTCGCCGCGACCATCGAGGCTTGCATCCACTATCTGACGCTCTGCGAGGAGGAGGACGTGGCCCGCCTCGGGGGGAAAGCCAAGGTCAATCCGCCCATCCGCGGCAAGGCCGAGCGGGAGGGCCTCTGGCGTCACCTGGCCGCGGGCAACGTCACGGTGGTCTCCACCGACCACGTGAGCTGGTCGGAGGACCGGAAGCGCGACCCGAACATGCTCCGCAACGCCTCGGGCGCCCCGGGTCTCGAGGTGCTCTACCCGCTGCTCCTGAAGGGGCTGATCGACCGCGGCCTGCCGCTCACGCTCGCCCCGCGCGTGCTCGCCGCGAATTCGGCGCGCCTGTTCCGCATCGGCCATCGCAAGGGCGCCCTGGAACCGGGCCGCGACGCCGACATCGTCGTGATGGGACACCGCCCCGGACGGTACGACCCGGGGGCGAGCGGTCATTGCGTGGTCGGTTGGAGTCCGTATGCCGGGATGGAGCTGACCTACCGTCCGGTCGCGACGTTCCTGCGCGGCCGGCCCGTCTTCGACGGCGCGGCCGTGCTCGCCGCGCCGGGTACGGGCGAGTTCTTGCGCCCCACCCTCGCAGCAGCCGGCGCATGACGGCCGCCGGCGCGCGCGCCGACGCGGCCCCCCTGGTGGACGGCGCGCGCCTGTGGGACGACCTGATGGCGCTCGCGCAGTTCACCGACCCCGGACGGCCCTACACGCGCCGCTCGTTCTCGCGCCACTACGCCGAGGGGCGCGCCTGGCTCGCCGCCCGCATGCGCGCGGCCGGGCTGGAGGTCCGCCTGGACGCCGCCGGCAACCTGATCGGCCGGCGTAGCGGCAGGTCGGGAAACGCGCGCACTCTCATGCTGGGCTCGCACTCGGACAGCGTTCCCGACGGCGGCCGGTTCGACGGCCCGGCAGGCGTCATCGCCGCGCTCGAGGTCGCGCGCGCGCTCGGCGAGCGCCGCATCGACCTCGCGCACGCGCTCGAAGTGGTCGACTTCCTGGCCGAGGAGCCCAGCGACTTCGGCGTGTCCTGCATCGGCAGCCGCGCCATGGTCGGCGCGCTGGACGACGACATGCTCGCGCGCTCCGGGCCGCGCGGCGACCGGCTGGGCGCGGCCATCGACCGCGCCGGCGGCCGCGTCGCGCGCATCGCGGAAGCCCGGCGCGACGACGTCGCGGCGTTCCTCGAGCTGCACATCGAGCAGGGACCGGTGCTCGAGGCGCGCGGCATCGATTTCGGCGTGGTCACCGCGATCGTCGGCATCGCGCGCATAGAGATCGAGCTCGCCGGCGAGGCGGCGCACGCGGGCACCACCACGATGGCGCTGCGCCGGGATGCGGCTGCCGCGGGGGCCGAGGCGATCGTGTGGGTCCGCGAGCGGGCCCGCGCCCTCGCCGTCCTCGGCGAGGGGCACTTCGTGGCCACGGTGGGCGTGGCGGAGGTGCTTCCGGGCGCCGCCAACGTCGTGCCTCGCACGATGCGCATCGTGGTCGACGCGCGCAGCGAGCGCCGGGCGCTGATGGACCCTTTCGTGCGCGAGCTGAAGACCGAGGTCGAGCGGATCGCGGCGCGCGAGCGCGTCACCGTGGCGCGCTTCGCGGTGGTCTCGGACAGCGAGCCGGCGGCATGCGACGCCGGGCTGCGCGCCGTGCTCGACGCCAGCGTGAAGCGGCGCGGCCACTCCGCCATCGCGATGGCGTCCGGGGCGGGCCACGACGCCGCGTTCCTCGCCCGCGTCGCCCCGATGGCGATGCTCTTCGTGCCCTGCCGCGGGGGGCGCAGCCACTGCCCGGAGGAGTGGGCCGAGCCGGCCGCGCTCGCCGCCGGCGCGGAGGTGCTGCTCGACGCGGTCCGCCGGATCGACGCGGGGGGGACGGCCGCGTGAGCGCGTTGCCGCCCCTCGATCCCGGCGAGCGCGACTCGTTCCGCGCCTTCCTGCACGCGCTCGACCGGCGCGGCGAGCTCGCGCGCATCGCGACGCCGTTCGACCCGGCCGGGTTCGACGTCTCCGCCTGCCTCGCCGCGCTCGACGACGGACCCGCGCTGCTGTTCGCCGCCGCCGATGCGGCGGGAATTCCGCTCGCCGGGAACGTGGTCAACTCGATCGACCGCATCGCCCTCGGACTGGAGACCTCCCGCGCGGCGCTCGGGGAGAGAATCGCCGGCGCGATCGCCCGCCCGCTGGCGCCCACGCCCGCCGCGCGCGCGCCGGTGCAGGACGTGGAGATGAAGCCCGACCTCGATGCGCTGCCGATCCCGCGGTTCTTCGAGCACGAGACCGGCCCCTACATCACCGCCGGCTGCATCGTGGCCCGGGACGCCGCGACGGGGCGCGGAAACGTCTCGTTCGCGCGACTGAAGCCGCTCGGCGGGGCGCGTGCGCTGATCGGCATCGCGCCCAACCACCACCTCGCGGTGCTCGCCCGCGCTGCGGGTGAGCGCGGCCAGCGCCTGCCGATCGCGGTGACGCTGGGCAACCATCCGAGCGTGCTCGTCGCGGCCGCGCTCTACCTCGATCTCGGGGATGACGAGCTGGAGGTCGCCGGGGCGCTGCTCGCCGCCTTCAGCTACGACGACCGGGTGCTGCTCGAGCGCTACGTCCAGGGGCGGGAGCTCGCCGTCGGGGTGCTCGGGGACCAGCCGCTGCCGGTCGTGGAGGCGATACCTCGCGAGGGAGACCGCTTCGACTTCGAGGCCCGTTACGAGATCGGGCGGACCGACTACATCTGCCCGGCGGAGCTGAGCGACGACGAGTCTGCCGACGTCGCCGAGACTGCCCTCGCCGCGTACGAGCTGCTGGGGTGCAGCGGCTTCGCGCGGGTGGACCTGATGCTGGGAACCGAGGGGCCCGAGGTGCTGGAGGTGAACGCGATCCCCGGGCTCACCGACACCAGTCTCTTCCCGATGGCCGCCGAGGCGGCGGGGTTCGGCTTCGAGGCGCTGGTCGAGAGGATCGTCGCCCTGGCCCTGGAAGAGCCGCGCGGCGCCACCCTCCCCGCGGCCTGACCGCCTAGTCCGAGCCCTCCGCGAAGTCCTCGGGCGACACGTTGTCGAGGAACTCCTTGAACTTGTCGACGACCTCCTCGGTGTCCTCGACCTCGTGCTCGAACTCGATCG
>JRYK01000451.1_pt1 | contig 31749 bp, 25 predicted proteins | sample 235381 | NCBI WGS metagenome assembly JRYK01 (sample SAMN03074220, study PRJNA261476) | activated sludge metagenome | biome: Wastewater Treatment Plant; feature: Wastewater; material: Activated sludge; isolation source: activated biomass of a wastewaster treatment plant treating hydrocarbon... ... | reverse complement strand
ATCATTGTAAAGTGTTTCCAGGAGCAGTGGTTGGAGCCATTCCTCAGGATTTGAAATATGCAGGGGAAAATAGTTTATTGGAGGTGGGGGACTACACCATCATACGAGAATGTTGTACCCTCAACCGAGGAACAGCAGCAGCCATGACGACCCGTGTAGGGAGTCGCTGTTTATTGATGGCTTATGTACACGTAGCACACGATTGCATTGTTGGCAACCATGTCATTTTAGCCAACAGTGTGAATTTGGCCGGACATATTGAAATTGAAGATTATGCAATAGTAGGAGGTATGTCGGCTGTTCATCAATTTGTAAAAATTGGTGCACATGCCATGATTGGGGGAGGTTCATTGGTCATGAAAGACGTTCCGCCATTTACAAAAGCTGCAAGGGACCCATTGTCATACGAAGGAATTAATTCGATTGGCCTCAAGCGTAGGGGATTTACCGTCGATCAGGTCAACCGCATTCATGAAATTTATCGTTACCTGTTCGTTAAATTCAAAAATATTGGCAAAGCCGTGAAAGCCATTGAAGTAGAGTTACCCGATTCTCCGGAGAAAGATGTCATTCTGGAATTTGTGAGAAATTCAAATCGTGGCTTGATGAAAGGTTATCGCAGCTAGGTGTTTATGCAGATTATTGCAGAAAAATTATCCAAGAAATATTCTTCTGGATGGATATTTAAAAATTTTAATAAGGTCTTTGAGACAAACAAAGCCTACGGTTTTGCTGGGCCGAATGGGTCGGGTAAGTCGACCATGTTGCAGGTCTTATCCGGAATGATTCCTCCCAGTCAAGGAAAGTTGATGTTTGCAATGGATGGAAATGCGATCCACGAAGATCAATGGTATCGGGAAGTGAGCTTTGCTGCGCCCTATGCAGAGTTATACGATTACATGAAATTGCATGAGTTATTGAGGCATCATTTGCAATTCAAAACCCTATATGAAGATATTTCACTTAACGATTTGGTTGAATGGGTACAAGTAAAAGATCATTCAAGTAAATATATAAAATCTTATTCATCCGGAATGAAGCAGCGCCTCAAATTGGCTTTGGCCATTTGTACTAAAAGCAACTTACTGGTGCTGGACGAGCCTCAGACAAATCTGGATGAATGGAATGCAGCCTGGTACATAGACTTGTTACATCGGTACCGCCACAACCGAATTGTGATGATAGCTTCCAACCTACCCTCAGATTTTCTTGAAGTTGATGAAATCATCACTTTAAGTGCATGAATTTCATGCACGTGTCATATGAACATTAACGTTTAACTTTGCAATGCATTCGACACGAAGGAATCGATTGAATCCTCTTAGAAGGATGAATCATAATGATTTTTATGGTCTTATAGTTCAACGGATAGAATAGGAGTTTCCTAAACTCTAGATCCAGGTTCGATTCCTGGTAAGACCACTTTTCCTGTTCTCTTGCTATACTTGTATCCTAAAGAAAACCTCAATCAGAATAGTAAAATCTGGCTAAAATGTTAAAATGATAGAGTAGATTCAATTTATCATTTTATCTTGGATTTGAGCTGTTATCTTTACCCTATGGTAATGTATAAACGCTTTTTCAAAGCTGTGCTTTGTTGTGCAGCCCTGTTTGCTTTAAACGATTTAGTGGCTCAATATTATTTGCTTCCACCAGTCCAAAATGGAAAAAATCCAGGCAACTTAAATCGCGATAACGAAAATCCTCAGGGCAGTGGTTTGTCAGCTGGTTGGCAGACCATCCTTCAAGGGCCTCAGGCTTCTGGCAACTGGACAGCGACCTTTCAGCTCCCTTTCAAATTTTATTTTTATGGGCAATTGGTCCGTAGTTTTAAAGCTTCCACTTCCGGGGTAGTCACGTTTAATACACGAACCAGTATGCGGGTGGATTCCAATAATATTGCATTGCCAACTTCACGAATTCCGGATACTTCGATTTGTGTTTGGGGCCTCAGAGCTGCTCAAGGTGATTTTATTATAGCCAAAGTTTTTGGAACAGCACCTCACCGCCAATATTGGATTAGCTATAATTCATTTAGTGAACAAAATTTACAGTCTGGAGGTCATGTTTATATTTCTGTTGTACTGGAAGAAACCACCAATAAAATATTCCTGGTAGATCAGCGGGTTGTCTGCTTGCAAAACAATGTTGCCTGCGGAGGTAAAACCAACCTGACATTAGGAATCCAATTGGATTCAACCAACGCGATGATGGTCCCCGGATCGCCGGATTATGCTTGTAATAACAATAATTTGGCAACCACAGATGATAATGTTTACCACACCTTTATACCGGGTCAAATGCCGATGTTGGATGCCGAAGGGCAAAGCCTGAGCCTCCGTAAGTTTTACCTTACTCGTGAATTCCCTTTGAGCATTTCAGGACAATTTAAAAACATTGGCAGTACCCCAATCAATAAAGTTGTTTTTGAATATCAGATCAATAACGATCCCGTACGTTCTGCAGAAATCAACGGAATAAACGTACCTGCTTTGGGTGAATTTAATTTAAATCACCCTATACTTTGGATGCTCAACAACAATGGCTACAGTAACCATAACATAAAAGCCTGGATTGCCACAATAAACGATATGATTCCAGTTCAACCGGCCGACGATACCATAAGCACCAGTTTGGTTACCAGTGACACCGTTTATGAAAGAATACTGTTGCATGAAAACTTCAGTTCTTCCACCTCTACCCAGGCCAAGGCTGCTAATGATACCCTTCATCAAATTTTGAATGATTTTCCTGGAATACATGCATCGCTTTTGTATCCATTAGGCAGTCCGCAGGGGGGAGATCCTTATACAACGATTGAAACTTCTTCCCGGGCAAGACAATACAACATCAGTAATTTTAATATTCCACGCCTTGTCATAGATGGAAATACCTTGATCAATGCTTCCACATACAGCAGAAGTATGTTTCAGTCATTACAAGAAGATGCCAGTTTTTATCTGGTTAGCCCTACAGGTAAAGTAAAGGGACAAGACATTGAAATAAATGTATTGGTAAAGAATGTTGCACCAATAAAAACTAACACCCGTTTACATATCGTTGTGGCAGAAAAGCAAACCAATCAGAATGTCAAAACCAATGGTGAAACCGTGTTTCGCCATGTAGTGAAAAAGATGCTTCCGGATACATTGGGGATTCAGCTGGATACTTTACCAGCAGATTCCTTTTTTACCGCTAAGATAAGTTGGACAGTTCCAGGAGCTTATCGCTTGCCTGTAGATGGCAGGACCACTAACATCATCAACTTGCAAACTGAACATAGCATTGAAGAGTTTAATGATCTCGAAGTGGTTTGTTGGTTGCAAGAACCCAACCTAGAAGTGTTGCAAGCAGGTTCATCCAATTTGGAGTTTTCTGTTGCAAACGAGGAGCTTAGCGGGGGCAATACAATTCAGGTCTATCCAAACCCAGCAGGGTCATATTTTTATCTGGATATCAACAGCATCAGTACGAAAGAACCTGTAGAGCTTTCCATCATCGACACAGAAGGCCAAATGATATTCTTTGAGTCAGGATTGCTTACTTCGAAATTCATCCAAACTGCGCATTGGAAACCTGGCATTTATTACCTCAGATTAGCAGGCAAACAGTTGTTAGTCTCTAAAATGATACAATTGATCAGGTAGGCTTTTTTGCTTTTTTCTTGGAGGGAGCATAAACCTGAGGATTGATGATAGAAAATTCCACTAAGGACTTGCAAATTGCGAGGGCTTGAATGTCCTAAATTGGTTTTGTAGTTGATCATGTTGATGCTCTGAAGTATTGAGTACGTCACTTAAGTTTCACCCTACAGTAAAAACCAGAGCTCTTAGCGAAAATTTAAATAACGAAGTGGAGATAAAGATATCAATCAAACGATTGATTTAAGGTAGAAGCCATATCAACCATGTCCTGATATTCTTCAGGGCTTAGTCCGTCCATACAATAATGAATAGGATTGACTGGTTTTCCATTTTGACGCACTTCGTAGTGCAAATGTGGTGCAGTTGAAGTACCCGTACTTCCAATGGTTCCGACAAGTTGTCCTTTCAAGACTTTTTGCCCTTCGCGTACCCGGACTTCTTTTAAGTGCGCATATAAAGTTTGAAAACCATGTCCGTGATCGATCAAAACATTACGGCCATATCCACTTTTTTTGGATTCAACCTTGATGACTCTGCCATTTCCCGTTGCTTGGATTTCTGTTCCAGAGGGAGCTGCAAAATCAATGCCATCGTGCATTTTACTGACTTTGTGTATCGGGTGAAGGCGTATACCATAACCTGACATCTGATTGACTCCCCGGTTCAGCTTATCTACCCGGACAGGTTNNGTGAATTCGACTGGATAAATAATTGTCGTTCAAGTCTGTTGACGGTGTTTTTTAAACTTTTAAAAGTTCCACCGGTCAATTTAAAAGTGGAAGCCATGGCATTTGGATCGTGACCTCCAACACCACCTTCCCATAAATCTTTATCAATGGGGTCCATTCCAAAAAGTACACGGTGTACTTGAGCATCCCGCTTTTGAACGTTGTTCAACACTTTATCCATCATCCCAATCTGATCCTTCATCATCAACATCTGGTATTCAACCTGGCTCAACTCCCTTTTTAAGGCTTTTTCTCTGGGTGAAGGAAAAAACTCGGAAGTAAAAAAGTAAATCAGGAAAGTGGTCATGATCACTGCCGAGGCAAATCCCAAAATACGAAACAGATAAGCTGAACCTGTCAACTTAACTTTCTCAAACTGAAGTGTTTGTGGGTTGTAAACGTATTTTTCAGATCTCATTAAAACCGGCCAGCATTAAAAATACTAAATTTGCGATCCGATTGAACTCGCTTTGTTTGACTGATCAAAATTAAGAATTATTTCATAAATGAAACATGTTAAAAAAGTTAAAATGTTTAATGCGTGCTGAATTAAGCTTTAAGTTATTTAATATTAATTCTATAAATATATAATTTTATTTTAATATAATATGGAATCACGACGGATAAGACAGACCTTTTTGGATTTTTTTGCCAAGAACCAGCATAAGCTAGTCCCTTCGGCACCCATCGTGGTGAAGAATGACCCCACTTTGATGTTTACCAATGCGGGGATGAACCAATTTAAAGATTATTTTCTTGGAAATCAGATTGCGACGGATAAACGAATTGCTGATACTCAAAAATGCCTCCGTGTAAGCGGAAAACATAACGATCTGGAAGAAGTAGGAACCGATGGATACCACCACACCATGTTCGAAATGTTGGGTAACTGGTCATTTGGCGATTATTTTAAAGAAGAAGCCATCCAAATGGCATGGTCCTTACTGACGGAAGTTTACCAATTGGATCCTGGCCGTCTATATGTATCGGTATTTGGAGGTGATGACTCCGAAGGTCTTTCGAAAGACGAGGAAGCCGTCAGATTTTGGCAAAAGTGGCTTCCTGAATCCCGAATCCTCTTTTTTGGTAAGAAGGACAACTTCTGGGAAATGGGTGATACAGGTCCATGTGGTCCATGTTCTGAGATTCACTACGATTCACGCGATGAGAAGGAACGAAAAGTAACCAGTGGAGCTGCTCTGGTTAACGCAGGTACACCGGAAGTTATGGAAATTTGGAACCTGGTGTTCATTCAGTTTAATCGTAAAGCAGATGGAAGCCTGGAAGAATTACCGGCAAAACACATTGATACGGGGATGGGATTTGAACGGCTAACCATGGTATTGCAAGGAAAAAAAGCCAGTTACGATACCGATATTTTCAAACCTTACATCGATTTTATTTCTAATTATACAGGTATTCCCTACAAAGGATCATATTTGATTTCCGATAAAACCGATCTGGCCATGCGGGTAATGGCAGATCATATTCGGGCAGTATGTTTTACCATTGCCGATGGAAGTCTGCCGTCCAATACAGGACCAGGCTATGTCATCCGCCGAATTTTACGGAGGGCGGTGCGCTATTATTATTCCTTCCTCGGGCAAAAAGATCCGCTCATGTTTCGTTTAGTCCCCATATTAATTGATCAAATGGGCCCATTTTTTCCTGAACTCATCGAACAACAAAAACTGATTTCGGCAGTCATTGCCGAAGAGGAAAGCAATTTTTTGAAGACCCTGGAGGATGGACTTCGCAAACTGGAATTTATCGATAAAAAATCAGGTAGTATCTCAGGAAAATTAGCTTTTGAATTGTATGATACCTACGGATTTCCGTTTGATCTCACGCAACTTATAGCACGCGAAAATGGATGGAATACAGATGAAAAAGGTTTTGAAGAAGCGATGGCACTTCAAAAGCAAAGATCCAGATCTGATGCAAAAAAAGAATATTCAGACTGGACGATTCTCAATGAAGGATCCCCACAATTTGTAGGTTATGATCTCAATGAAATTAAAGGTACGCATCTATTGAGATGGCGATCTTTTGACGAGAAATCTCAGCGTTATTATCAATTCGTTTTTGACAAAACACCTTTTTATCCGGAAGGCGGCGGTCAGGTCGGCGATCAAGGATTTGCGATTTTTGGAGGACAGGTGGTCGATATTATTGATACCGTTAAGGAAAACGAGTTGATTTTGCACATTGCTCAAACCTTGCCGGCCAAACCCGAATCAGAGGTTCATTTACAAATCAATACCGGGCGTAGGAGGGCTATAGAAAATAACCACAGTGCAACGCATTTGTTACATGCTGCCTTGCGGACCGTATTGGGGGATCATGTCCAACAAAGAGGTTCTTTGGTTGAAGAAAAACATCTGAGATTCGATTTTTCTCATTTTCAAAAATTGGATGATGATACCGTTCATCAAATTGAACATTTGGTGAATCAAAAAATCAGAGATAACATCCAATTACAGGAAAACCGAAGTATCCCGATTGATGAAGCCAAAGAGGCAGGTGCCATGATGTTGTTTGGTGAGAAATATGGAGAAAAGGTGCGCATGATTACATTTGATCCAATGTACAGTATTGAATTGTGCGGTGGCTGTCATGTTCCTCATACTTCCAGAATCGGATGGTTTAAGATTACCACCGAGACTGCTATTGCAGCTGGAATTAGAAGAATCGAAGCAGTGACTTCTCACGTTGCAGAAACCTTCATCTGGAATCAATTGAAATTGGTTCAGGAGATTAGGCAGACTTTAAAGAACCCTGCTGACTTGATAGAGTCTATCAATCATTTGTTGGATGAAAATAAAAATTTGCAAAAGCAAATGATTGAATTAAAAGAGCAACAGGCTGCTTCTTTGAAAAAAGAATTATTGAATTCAATTGAAAACTTTGGGAATGTTCATACATTGGTTGCTTATGTTCCCATGGATGATAGTCGCATTGCTAAAAACTTGATTTATCAACTGGGCAAAGAAATTAATCCCGCCATTATATTTTTTGGCCTCATGGAAAAGGACAGACCTCAATTGATGTGTTATATTTCTGAAGAACTGGTCAAGTCCAATGGATTTAATGCTTCGTTGTGGATTCGCCAAATTGCCAGTTCAATTGAGGGGGGTGGAGGAGGACAACCATTTTTTGCAACAGCAGGAGGAAAAAATCCAGCGGGATTAAGTGACGCAATGGATCGCGCAAGGCGATTGATTCATGAACAATTTGTAAACCAGTAGTTATGACATTGGCATTGGTATATGTGTTTGCCATTTTTGCTGTCTTTGTTGCATTCAATATTTATATAAGGGTAAAGACCTTTCGATATTATAAGCAACTTGTTGAACATCGCATTCAATTTCAATTCAATGACTTGTTTAAGTCCTCCCGATGGAAAGAAGTTTTGGACCGCTATCCTTCGCATCAGGTTTTGTTAAACCAATTTCGAAAACACATGCTTTCAACGGGCTTGTTATTTATTTTGGTTATCGTTGTGGTACTCATTCTATTGTTTCTTATGCGTAACCTTCACTGATATGTCAGATCAGCGGCTAAGTATTGGATTATTAGGGGCTGGGCACTTAGGAAAAATTCATTTAAAGTGTTTGTTGGAGTTACCACAATGGAATGTTGTTGGATTTTATGATCCTAATCCATTGATTCGAAGTGATGTACAACAATTGTTTGGAATACGAGCTTATGACAATGAAGACGAATTAATTGGCTTGTGTGATGCATTAGATATTGTGAGTTCGACAACAGCTCACGCGGGTCTGGCGATGAAGATCCTGAAAGCAGGAAAACATTGTTTTATTGAAAAGCCCGTGACCAGCACAGTGGAAGAGGCCGAACAATTGTTGGAACTTTCCCGGGAAAGCAATGTGAATGTACAGATTGGTCATGTGGAAAGATTTAATCCATCATTTGCAGCTGTACGCCCTTATATCAAGAATCCAAGATTTATTGAAGCTCACAGATTATCTAGTTTTAATCCAAGGGGCCGGGATGTATCTGTTGTCCATGACATAATGATTCATGACTTGGATCTGATCTGTTTATTGGCCAATAGTCCATTTGTTGATATTCGTGCCAATGGAGTTTCACTGGTAAGTCCGTTACCCGACATTTGCAATGCAAGAATTGAATTTGAAAATGGTCTTGTGTCCAATGTGACTGCCAGCAGAATTTCATTGAAACAAATGCGAAAACTGCGAATCTTTCAAGAAGATGCCTACATCAGTCTTGACATGATGGAAAGAGAAGCCCAAGTTGTTCGATTATTGGATGAGTACCAGGACAATACCCTTGAAATTGAAACGTATAAAGGAAAACGTTACATCAGTTTGGTTAACCCTGAAATAAAAAATTTTAATGCAATTGTAGAAGAATTAAAATCTTTTCATAAAAGTATCGTTAGAAGAGAAACTCCCGAGGTTAATTTACTTGAAGGAATTCAAGTAATGCAACTCGTTCAAGCAATAACGAAGCAAATAGACCAAAACCAATGACCTGTGGCTGGAAGAGAATTCTTTATTTTCTGATAATTGTCTTTATGGTTTCCTGCGATGGGGATCAGGAAGCTGCACCGACTTACCTTTCTGTACAGAAATTTTCGTTTAATGTGCGTGCTGGTGAAGGTACCGGTCGCCAAAATATTACAGATGCATGGGTGTATGCAAACGGACAATACATTGGAGCTTACGAACTTCCGGCTATCGTTCCATTGTTGGCTAATGGAAAAACAGATGTTAGAATCCTACCAGGATATCGACAAGATGGTCGTATCACCAATGCTTACCGTTATGCATTGTTGCAACCTTTTGAAACTACCCTTTTTTTTAATGACTTGGATACGTCGGTCGTTCATCCATATACCGCTTATCAGGATGGCTTAAAATTTCCATTTGTTGAGGGATTTGATGGTGCTCATTTTTTGAATACTGACAGGGATAATGATCCTGAAACAAAACTTCAACTTACCGGTTCAGGAGATGCATTCGAAGGCTCGCGATCTGGTGTTATTGAGTTAACGGAGCAGCATTCTGTCATTACCTGCGTTTATGATATTGAACGGGTAATTCCTCAAAGTCCCGATCCTATTATTTTGGAACTCCACTTTAAATCGGACATCCCATTTTCCATTGGCTTTATTGCAAACAAAGGAATTTCGGGCGAAGAAGATTTAATTCAAGCGAATCTTTTGCCAAAAAGTGAATGGACAAAGGTATACTTTGATTTTCGGGAAATTATCAATCTTTCCAATGCGGTCAGTTATCGGTTGGCCATTAGGGCTAATTTTCAAGCCAACATAAATTTGACCACACAACGCATCTGGCTGGACAATATTAAAGTAATTCACCGGTAAATCTATGTTGAAACGTTGGGAAAATGTGGTTTATGTGGTTGGGGATTTTATCCTCACTTTGATGGTATGGACCCTATATGTAAAATACCTTGCATCCAATAATTATCTGACAGAAAATCAACTTTGGTATTCCACCCGGTTTTATCAGATTGGTTTAATGCTAGTCCCTTTATCATGGACCGCTTTTTATTTTTTGACAGAGCAGTATAGGGATGTTTACCGCTTATCACGATGGGCCGTATTTTCTAAAACATTGATGTCCTCTATTTTAGGGACATTGTTGCTGTTTTTTATCCTGCTCGCAAATCCGGGAATTTATTTTGCATCAAGGTATTTTGAAGCCATCATCATTTATTTTTCTTTGCAATTTGGATTTATTATTTTTTATAGATTAATCTATTTAACGTTTATCAGCAGCCGGTTAAAAAACGGTAGGGTAGGATTTAATACCCTTATCATTGGAGGGGACCAAAGTGCTGTAAAACTTTTTAAAGAGATCACTTCACTACACTATTCACTGGGTCATCGGTTTGTTGGATTTATTCATTCGAACGGAACCAGTAGCAATGAGTTAAATAAGTATTTACCAGAAGTCGGTGGTTTGAAAAATATCCAGTACGTCATTGAAAATTTAAAAATTGAAGAGGTATTGATTGCCATTGAATCAACCGAACATGAAAAATTGAAATCCATTTTGGACGTATTGTTTGAATTTGGTGACAAGTTGATTATCCGTACCATTCCAGATACTTATGATATTTTATTAGGAACGGTACGCTTGAATCATTTGTATGGTGCAGTGTTGATTGAAATCAGACAAGAAATAATGCCCCGCTGGCAAATTTTTACTAAACGCATGTTGGATTTGACGGCCAGTGTCCTTGCACTCATCGTATTGTCGCCATTGATTTTGTACATCGTGATTCGAACGGCGGTTACCAGCAAGGGCCCGGTGATTTATAAACAACAGCGCATCGGATTGAATGGAAAACCATTCATGATTTATAAATTTCGTTCAATGTCATTGACTGCTGAGGAAAATGGTCCAATGCTTTCATTCGAAGGGGATCCACGCATTACCGCATGGGGAGCAATCCTAAGAAAATGGCGATTGGACGAAATTCCACAATTCATCAATGTGATCAAAGGGGATATGTCATTGGTGGGACCTAGACCAGAGCGCAAATTTTTTATTGATAAAATCATGCAGCAAGCTCCACATTACAAACACCTTTTAAAAGTCCGACCAGGCATTACATCCTGGGGTCAAGTAAAGTTTGGATATGCTTCCACATTGGAAGAGATGATGAAGCGCCTGGAATATGATATTCTCTATATCGAAAACCGTTCCCTGGGTTTGGATTTTAAAATTATGTTCTACACCGTTGCGGTATTATTGCAAGGGAAAGGAAAGTGATCAATGTAAATTTTCAACGATCATTGCTGATGCACCACCGCCCCCGTTGCAAATAGCGGCAAGGCCATATCGACCTCGATTTTGTTGCAATACATTCAATAAAGTAACCAGTATTCTCGTTCCCGAACTACCGAGAGGATGCCCCATTGAAACGGCTCCTCCATGCACATTGATTTTTTGCATATCAATCTCCATTAATTTTTGAAAAACTAAAGGAACCACGGCAAAAGCTTCATTGACTTCGACAAAATCCACCTGATTCCAATGAAGTCCTGCTCTTTTCAAAGCAAGTGTTGCCGCTTTGGTAGGTGTAGTGGTGAACCATTGTGGGGCTTGTTCAGCGTCAGCGCAAGCTACAATTCTGGCCAGCGGTTTTAGATCCAGTTCTTTCAACTTTGATTCACTCATAAGGATTAAAGCAGAGGCCCCATCATTGATCGTTGATGCGTTGGCAGCAGTAACACTTCCCGTTGGACTGAAACTGGGCTTAAGACCTGGAATTTTGTTGAAATCCACTTTATAAATTTCTTCATCCACTTCAAAACGCATGGGATCACCTTTTTTTTGAGGAAGATTTATTGCACAGATTTCCGTTTTGAATTTTCCTTGTTGTGTGGCTTGTTGAGCCAGAGTATATGATCGAATAGCGTATTCATCTTGTTGTTCACGCCCAATCCCATATTCTACCGCGGTTTGGTCTCCAAATTGACCCATGGCCTGATGGGTATAGGCATCTGATAAACCATCGCGTTGCAAGCCATCCATAAGAACCTGGCTGCCAAATTTTGAACCCCATCGCATGCCAGAAGCATAGTATGGAATATTGGACATACTTTCCATACCGCCAGCAAGTACGACATCAGAATCACCTGCTAGAATGGATTGCATCCCAAAAGCAACAGCTTTCATTCCGGAAGCACAGACTTTGTTGATGGTGGTACATATGGTGTCTTCTTTTAATCCGGCTCCCAATGCCACCTGACGTGCAGGTGCTTGTCCCAAATTAGCGGAACATACATTGCCCATCAAAACTTGTTCAACCTGATCAGGATCCGCTCCAGATTGTTGGATAGCAGCTTTAGCGGCATGAGTTCCCAATTCGATTGCACTTAAGCCCATAAGGCTACCGCCAAAACTCCCCATAGCGGTTCGGGTTGCAGAAACAATGTATACTGATTTCATAAGGGATAAAATGTCTTTAAAGGCCGCAAATATATGGCCGGAGTGTTCTTATTCAACAGGGTAAGGCTGCTTTTGTTTTTTAAAATATTATAAAAACACACTCCATAAGATGGCCTTCATCAAGAGGATCAGGTCGCAAACTGGAAACGACGTTGGTTTTAATCCATAACATTTAACCATTAGAGCGATTGAATACAGGATGTATAAAATGAAGGTCGTGATGAGTAAAGACCATGAAATGCGATGGTTGATTTGAATTGCAAGTAAAGTGATCAAACCACTGGTCAATAACAAACTCGTGGAGACTTTTCTCAATGTATCGGGCGGTGTAGTATTTATCCATGTAAAATGTTGATACTCTATATCTATGCTGCGATCATGATGATCGGACAGTAAACTTTGAAGTAAAACGAGTATTACAAAATCAATTGCAATTAAATGATGAGTTACGCTCCAGCTGCTGAGAGGTTGATGAGTGTAGAACAAAAGTATCACCCAGCTTAATGCAACTGTCAGGTTTTTCAATACAGGAATTTTTCTTAGAANNCCTGTTGAATTTGGACTACGTTTAGGGTTGGAATGATGAACCATGTTGCAACTCCTAATGGAGCAATATCCGCTAAATTGAAGCCTTTACCATGATCATGATGCAGCTTAAAACAATAATGCTTTTGGTAATAATAACTGGCAAAACAAAGCAACCCCGTCAATAAAGTGGCAGGAAAAGATGCATCAGGACCTGTGGTCGGGCTAAAGAGTAGATGAAAAATCGACGCGGCTAAACATCCATAGAATGCGGATTGAATAATCGAGAACGATCTTTGTTTAGAAATACCTGAAACTCTGTTTTGGGTCAATGGCCAATAAAACTTCGTAAATCAAATGAATGACATTTTCAATGTCCTCAATACTAGCTGTTTCGACCGTTGTATGCATGTATCGCAAGGGTAAAGAAATTAAGACTGAGGGAACCCCACCATTGGAATATGCAAAAGCATCGGTATCCGTACCCGTAGTTCTCGATGCTGCATTTCGCTGGAATGGAATTTTCTTCTTTTCAGCAGTTTGAATGACCAAATTTTGAAGAATGTTGTGTACCGGAGGAGCATAGCACAGTACTGGTCCATCACCACATTTAATTGAACCTTGTTCTTTGGTTTTTAACATTGGGGTATGGGTATCATGTGTGACGTCCGTTACAATGGCTATATTTGGTTTAATGGTTTGGGCGATCATTTCAGCTCCCCGTAGTCCTATCTCTTCCTGAACAGAATTGACAATGTATAGCGAATAGGGTAATTTGACTTTATTTTTTTTCAGTAGTCGAGCTACTTCAGCAATACAAAACCCACCCATCCGGTTATCCAACGCCCTTCCAGTATAGAAGCGGTTGTTCAGTTTGAATAGCTCATCCTCATAAGTTATGCAACAACCGACGTGGACTCCCATTTTTTCGACTTCCTCTTTATTCTTAGCTCCGACATCTATAAAGATGTTTTCAATCGTGGCAGTAATGTTGGTATCATTGCCTTTTCGTGTATGAATAGCTGGCCAGCCGAATACGCCTTTGACCATTCCTTTAGGGGTATGAATGGCAACTCTTTTTGATGGGGCAATGCTTTGATCAATGCCTCCGTTACGAATGACATAAATAAACCCATCATCGGTAATGTAATTAACCATCCATGAAATCTCATCGGAATGTCCTTCAATCACTACACGGAAGGATTTATTGGGTTGGAGTATACCATACAAAGTACCATAGGTGTCTAAACTCCAGGCATCCAGAAAAGGCTTGACATATTCAAGCCAGATCTTTTGACCTGCAGCTTCGTGACCCGTCGGACTTGGGTTATTGAGGTATTGATAGAGAAAAGCTTCAGAGCTTTTGGTAATTATTTTCATAAACTGGCTTGCTCGGACTGGAATTTAGTGGACCATGCAACAGGATCCAAATTCCAGTGCTTTAAAGTTTCATATTCGTTTTGTTCTATTATTTTATCTATCAAAGCTCGTTCCAATAATGCTGAAAAGTGACTAAGACTTCTAAAAGGTATTGATTTTTCGTTAAAATTTTGTTGGGTTGAAGTAAAACCATATTCAAATATGGCAATCACCCCAATGACCTCAAGACTTTCTCCCTTTAATGCTTCGCAGGCTTCCAGTGAACTTCCTCCTGTAGAGATAAGGTCCTCGACTACCAGGACTTTACTTTCAGGCATTAAGGTCCCCTCTAGCCGATTTTTCAAACCGTGTTCTTTAGGTTTACTTCTCACATAACAGAATGGCAATTGAAGTCGGTCGGCCAGAAGAGCACCCCAGGCAATTCCGGCAGTTGCGACTCCAGCAATCGCATTCACGCCTTGGAAATTTTCACTTGCAGTCACAAAACCATCCAAAACATCGTTTCTAATGCTGGGATAGGACAAAACTTTACGATTGTCGCAATAAATGGGTGAACGAAGTCCAGAGGCCCAGGTGAAAGGTTCTCGAGGATTTAGTTTGACGGCTTGGATTTTTAGCAGATGCTCTGCTATCTTGTGGGCAATAGTCATGAATATGTCAAAAAGAAGGCAAATTTACGATATTCAAATCAATGAGCATAGCCTGTTGCTTACAGGTAAACAAGGCCAAGTAGCACTGGTGCCATCAAAAAACAGGATTGTATTGCCATACCAGGGCAATAAGAAAACCTTCTTTCAATATTTAGATACCTTGGAAAAGTCCAATCGGTTTGAAGAAATCGTATTGGAAAGTGACGACCCAAGACAAACATTTAGAGATTTGAAAGAATTGTGCAACTGGGTACCAGCGGCTGGTGGTGTAATCAGAAATCCAAAAGGCGAAATATTATTGATTTATCGAAAGAATTATTGGGATTTACCAAAAGGAAAATTGGATGCCGGAGAAAAGTCAAGACAAGGAGCTATAAGAGAATGTCAAGAAGAAGTAGGACTTAAGGATCTTACCATCCATACGAAAATAGGGGTCACATGGCACATGTATCGTGAAATCAATAAATCCAGATCCTTAAAAAGAACCAAGTGGTATGTATTGGTTACCCACACACCTGAATTGGTAAAACCTCAAAAAGAAGAAGGCATTGAACGGGTAGAGTGGTTCAATGCCTCCGATGCGTTATCCATGGAACCCATGTATCAAAACATTCGGTTCATTTTAGAAAAATACATTAACGCATTTACTCCGCCGAAAACAGCTTCCATTTAAAGCCCAGATAAAATTTGGTTCCGGAAATTGGAGCATAAACTTCTGCTGCATTGAAGTAATCACCCATTGGCTGCTTAGGATCAATGATGGCATTATGTTGGGTGTAATCCAAAATATTTTCAGCACCACCGTAAATTTCCCAAGAATTACTAACATATGTTAGTTGGCTTTGCAATAACCAATAAGGCTTTGTCGTGGATTTATGACCTTGTAGCAAGGTAGCAGGAACTCCGGACTTATCTGAAAGTCTCATTGCCCCGACATGATTTGAAGTAATGTTCAATAACCAGTCGTTTTTAATGGTATGAAAGTCAACAGAAATTAACCCCCGGAACCTGGGCACCATGGGTACTTCCCGTAATCCACTTTGGTAGGTTAGTTTCGTATCTGTATACTTACCTCCGATCTTAAAATTCATAAATCGAAAAGGTTCATAAGCCAAGGTCAATATGGCTTGAAAGGCCTTTGATTTTCCATTCAAAGGATAGATGAAAATTTGCTGTGCATTTTGATCAAGGTCGATCACCATTTGAGTTTGGAACCAGGTATAATAAGCATCTGCATTAATTTGAATTTCTTGACCGTTCAAAAATGTGGTCCCAACGAGGTTCATCCCACTGTTCCAGGAAGTCTCCACCTTTGGGGGATTCAGTAAATTCCATTGTTTTGAAGTAGCCAGTAAATTTAAGTTTTCCGCATAAAGCCTCACATATCTGAATCCTCTTCCGATGGAAGCTCTAATGGTCCAATCTTTAGACAGAAGATAGCGCAAACTGGCACGAGGACTCCACATGGGTTTTCCTCCTGCGATCCAATCGGCATGAAGACCTATGGTGGTGGTCAGTGTTGGAGCATCACTCAGCTGGTTTTTAAAATTGTGTTCAATGAAAAGTGAGGCAATTTTTTCATTGTAAGAAATCTTATTTCCATTCATTGACTCCTCGGCCTGGCTCCAGACTAATTTTGGACCGGTTGAGATTTTGTGGCGTTCATCTAAAAAAGAATAATTCATCAACCATATGAAATGAGCGTTCGATTCATTCGCCATCAAATGATGTGAACCAAATCGCGCATCGATCTTGGTATGGCTTAAATTATAAATAGATCCAATGCTGTTGTCCGGATCATTGAATCCGACGTATCCTAGATTACCAGAAAGACCAGCATATTGAACTTCCTGAATCAATCGGTAAGGAGCATCCTGTTTAAGTTGGCCACCTTCCTTTTTTTCATATACCAATTGACCATTGATTTGACCTTCCAGGGTTTTGCCAAAAAGCGTATTTCTGATGAGCGCATTGACGCGTTTGGTTTTTGGTTCATCCTGAAATCCATCGTGATTGTGATCCATACTTTTCTGCTGAAATGCAGTATTTAAATAAATTCCTGAAAACCTGGCATTGTTCCACTTTTTATTGAGATGCACATTGCCCTCAATCCGGCCATGAAGGTCTCCAAAAGCATTTAGCAATAAAGGAAAATCTTCATTGGGCTTTTTAAGTTGAACATTGATGGCACCTGTCATGCTTTGAACTCCATTGACCACCGATGAAGCGCCTTTTTGAATGTCGACCCGATCTAACCAAGTTCCCGATATATAATCAAAGGCGAAAGGTTTGATAATACCTGAATATGCTGGATGGTTTTCAATGAGAAGATTTGAATAGATCCCACGTAAACCAAGGAATTGTATTTCTTTAGAACCAGTAGCAGCATTGGTATAACTCACATCAACGGCATTACTGGTTTGAAAACTTTCAGATAAGCTGCAACATGCGGCTTTACGAAATTCACCAGAGTTTAATTTTTCAATATTCAGTGGATCCAGTCTTGAAAAACTATTGGAGTTGCGGGTGGTTTGAACTTCGACGGTATTGAGCGTAATCCCTTCCTGTAAAGTGAAAACTTCGAATGACATATCAGAAGCTATTGGAAAGGTGTCCTGCACAAAACCCAAATAACTCACGATGACATTCGAATCGCCTGATTTACGCTCTAATTTGAAATAACCATTTTCATTGGTGGTGGTGCCTGTTTTGGATTCCAGCCAAAACACTTGAGCACCTACCAGGCTTTGCATTCTAGGATCAACGACATTGCCCATGATAAACTGAGCATGTAGCGATTGACATAAGACAATGCTTGTAGCGATTAAAAAAACTTTATTGCTCATAAAATGTATTGTTTAATAAATAAAAGAAATTAAAAGACAATACATCTGTGGCTAACACAGCCGGCTACAATACTTGTTGATGATTTCTGCCCTATTAATTTTCCATGGGAACCGGGCATCTGGTGAAGGAATAAGAAAATTTTGTTTTTCCGAAATTTTGACGGAATAAACTTCAATGGGCAAAACATCAAATAAGATGATGAATTTTTCTTTGAATGGACTCTCCGCTTCAAAATCGAGGGTCTTATATTCGACGATTTGATTGCTACAGGGTCTTGAAGAATTGCCTGAATGGCATGTTCTATGAGAATTCTTGCACAATCCAAGAGATGCAGAATTTTTTTGGCAAGGATCCGAAAGTGGAATCAGTGAGTACTCCACCTTTTTGTTGCAACAGCAATGCAATAAGTAAACGTTGAGACCTAACTGAGCCACCAAGAGGTGTAGAGAAAGGATCGCAGTAAACAAGCGATATTTGCTTTGCATGATATAGCTAACAATGGTGGTGAACTATTGTTCACTTAAAATTAAGTAGAAATTTCGGAATTTATAAAAAAATCAAAGTATAAAAGAGATTCTAAAATGCTATTTTAAGATAGATAGCCTACCATAGCAAGTCAGCGAATAACAGTTTATTCTTTCAAAGCTTCTCTGGATATGACCAGTTTTTGGATTTCTGAAGTACCCTCACCAATGGTGCACAGTTTGGAATCTCTGAAATATTTTTCGACAGGGAAGTCTTTGGTATATCCATAACCTCCAAAAATTTGGATGGCATCTGTCGAAACGGAAACGGCCGTTTCAGAGGCATAATATTTCGCCATCGCTGCTTCCTTGGTCATTTTCAGTTGTTGATCTTTCATTTTGCCTGCTTGCCGGGTGAGTAATTCAGCAGCCTCAATTTTCATAGCCATATCGGTCAACTTAAAGGCTATGCCTTGAAATTGGGCAATCTTTTGCCCAAACTGCTCACGTTCCTGTGCATATTGTACGGCGGCCTGGTAAGCTCCTTTAGCAATTCCTAATGACAAAGCGGCTATACTGATGCGCCCTCCATCGAGTACCTTCATGGATTGTATGAACCCATCTCCCGGAGTGCCGAGAACCTGGCTTTCTGGTATTCTGCATNNCTCAGAAGCCCTCATCCCAAGTTTGTTTTCCTTTTTTCCAGCTGAAAACCCAGGAGTTCCTCGTTCAACAATAAATGCGGTCATTCCACGGCTGTCCAATAATTCTCCAGTACGGGCAATAACGACAGCCACATTCGATGATTTTCCATGAGTGATCCAGGTTTTGGTCCCGTTAAGCACCCAGTCGGTTCCCTCTTTGTAGGCGGTACATTTCATGCGAATGGCATCGCTGCCTGTATTGGGCTCGGTTAATCCCCAGGCCCCAATCCACTCGCCTGTGGCCAGTTTTGGTAAATAGAGTTGTTTTTGATTTTCGTCACCAAACAACATGATGTGGCCGGTACATAAAGAGTTATGCGCTGCAACGGATAAACCAATGGCACCGCAGACTTTTGCAATTTCCTCGATCACGGTGATGTACTCCTGATAACCCAATCCAGCTCCGCCATAGTCAGAAGGAACCAAAACACCTAAAAATCCCAGTTTGCCCATTTCGTGAAACAGGTCTACCGGAAAATGTTGGTTTTCATCCCACTCCATAACGTGAGGTTTTATGTTCTTTTCTGCAAAACTTTTTGCAGTTTCTCGGATCATTTGCAGGTGTTCTGATTCAATTGGCGACATGTTAAAGCTTCGATTTAAAGAAAAGCAAAATTAATCAACGGTCAGGATGTTCAATAGTTGTATTTACCTTTCCATTTTTCATTGAGAAAGTGCTTGAGTTTGACTTCAGATCCCAATTCGCCAGGATTGTAAAAGCATGATTCAACCAATTTATCTGGAAGATATTCTTGGTGTGTAAATCCTCCCTCATAGTCATGAACATATTCATAAGATGCACCATATTGCATATTTTTCATCAGACGGGTAACGGGATTTCGCAAATGAAGTGGAACAGGTAAGTGACCTGTTGACTCAATGGCGGCTAAGGCATTTTCTATGGCCATATAAGCTGAATTTGACTTGGGTGAACAGGCTAAATAAATCACTGTCTGTGCGAGCAGGATGCGCGATTCAGGCCATCCAACCTGTTGAACGGCTTGTTGACAAGCTGAAACCATCAATAAGGCGTTTGGATTGGCTAAACCAATGTCTTCCGCTGCAGAAATTAACATCCGGCGAACAATAAAGGCCGGATCTTCTCCTCCCGCGATCATTCGTCCTAACCAGTAAATGCTAGCGTTAGGATCTGAACCACGGATGGATTTAATGAATGCAGAGGCTACGTCGTAGTGTGCTTCTCCATTTTTGTCATACATCAAAAGGTTTTTCTGTACGAGTGTTCGAACTAAGTCGTCGGTTATGTTGATTTCTTTTTCATTTAACATTCCTATCAACTCCAGAATGTTACAGAGTTTGCGGGCGTCGCCTTGGGATAATTGGAACAGGGCGTTAGTTTCTTTTAGAACCACTGATTTGTCTTTAAATAAAAAATCTTTATGAACGGTCGAATGAAACAATTCCAAAAGGTCTTCTTCAGAAAGTGGTTGAAGGGTATAAACCTGACATCGGGATAGCAAGGCATTGTTGATCTCAAAGGAAGGGTTTTCAGTAGTGGCACCAATTAAAACGATAACCCCCTTTTCTACAGCAGCGAGTAAAGCATCCTGTTGTGCTTTGTTGAAGCGATGAATTTCATCTATAAATAAAATTGGAGAAGCCTGATCGAAAAATTTAGTAGACCTGGCACGGTCCAATACTTCTCTTACATCTTTAACTCCTGCCTGGACTGCGCTCAATTCAAAGTACGGTCGTTTCAGCGATTGTGACAGGATTTTGGCCAATGTGGTTTTGCCAACTCCCGGAGGCCCCCAAAAGATCATCGAAGGGATATGTCCTTTATCCAATGCCTGGTAAATAACTTTCCCAGGAGCTACCAGATGTTTTTGACCTATAAATTCGCTCAGTTGACTGGGTCGCATTCTCTCTGCAAGTGGTTGCATAAGTTATGGTTTAATCGGGGCAATTTTAGTTAAATATTTCATCAGACTCACAGGTTTTAACACAACATAAAGAGCTTTGGATGCTTTCAATTATCTTTGAACTGCCATGAGAGCTTTATTTCTTTACTGCATTCCCATTGCTTTATTTTATTTAATGCCACAACACGGGCATGCTGCTCATATCATTGGTGGGGAGATGTATTACGAATGCTTGGGATATGGATCAAATGGGACGGACACCACTAAGAGACGATACTTGATTACCATAAAACTCTATCGGGATTGTTTTTCCGGAGGTGCGAATTTTGATGATCCGGTGGGATTTACCATTTTTCGTCAACAGGGCAATGGCTGGGTAAATACCAGGAATGGTAATGGGGCCAATTCCGAATACCGGGTAAGTCTCAGGCAACCCATTGAAAACATTGATCCTCCGAATTATCCGTGCTTGCTGCTGCCTCCTGATTTATGTGGAGAAGCGGGCACATATCAAATGGAAGTCGAATTACCCATTATTCAGCAAAAATATCTCGTGGTGTGGCAACGCTGCTGTCGTAACAATACCATAACCAATATTGTAAATCCTGAAAGTACGGGTGCTTCATTTTTTATTGAAATACATCCAGAAGCCCAGAAGACCTGCAATAATAGTCCGAGATTTATAAACTTTCCCCCAACCGTACTTTGCGTAAATGAACCATTTACATTTGATCATTCTGCATTTGATAAAGAAGGCGACTTGCTGATCTATGAATTTTGTGAACCAATGACCGGAGGGGGCCGCGGAGGAGGTGGTGGCAATTGTAATTCGGTGATTCCAACTCCAGATTGCGCTCCGCCATATGCCCCAGTTCAATACCGCATCCCTTACACAGCCTTGTTTCCCTTAGGAGGCAATCCACAGGTAACTATAAATACTTTGAATGGTATAATTTCCGGTAAGCCGGATATGATCGGTCAATTTGTTGTTGGTGTTTGCGTTTACGAATATCGGAATGGTGTTCTTTTATCTGTCTTAAGACGCGATTTCCAATTCAATGTTGCCAGCTGTGAAGGCGCAGTGGAGGCTAGGCTGGCAGGGGCGTCGCAGTTGACTCCCGATCAGTTCAGTATCACTGTTTGTGGATCATTGCAATATCAGATGCGCAATTCCAGCATCGATTCCAGATTTATCAACGAAGTACAATGGACTTATGAAAATGGAGGTCAGGTGGATACTTTCTATGGTTGGGCACCTAATATTGTATTCAAAGAGGGAGGTTGGCACAATGGCCGATTTATTTTGAATCCTGGAACGAATTGTGGAGATACAGGATATTTTAGAATAAACTTAATTCCAGACCTTCAGGCAAAATTTGATGCCAGTTACGATAGTTGTCATGCAGGGCCCGTTCAATTTATTGACCTTACAACCTCGGGATTTTCTTCACCCAATCAATGGACATGGAGTGCAGGGGATGGCATTACCTCCAATGCGCAAAATCCCAATATCCAATATCTGAGGCCAGGAAACTATACCGCTGTATTGACTGTGAAAGACAATTATGGTTGTGAAAGTAAAGCCCAAAAAATCATCAAATGGTTTCCGTCGCCGGAAGTGGTCATTTTTGCACCCAGTAAAAGTGAAGGTTGTGTCCCAATGGAGGTAATTTTCAAAAACATTTCTTTTCCAACAGATTCAAACTATCAATTTGTATGGTCGTTCACGGATGGTTTTGTGGATTCGGGTTACTCAATCGTTAGGACGTTTCCAGATACAGGAATTTTTGGGTTGAAACTGGCGGTTACTTCGCCTTTGGGCTGTTACAATGAAAGTAGTTTTAATCAGGTCATTCAGGCATTTAATCCGCCAGTGGCCATGTGGTCGATCGACAAGATGAACATAAATTTAAACGATCCTGTGGTTGAACTGAAAGACATTTCTCAAGGAACCATAGGAAGAACATGGACAATTCAAGGAAATGAAGTTTATTTTGACAGAAGTCTTCAATATAAATTGAAAGATACGGGTTATTATAATGTTCAAATGATTGTAGTGGATCGGTTTCTTTGTACAGATACCTTGGAAACCAATTTGTTTGCATTTAAGAACTTTAGTATTTACTTCCCCAATGCATTTTCACCCAATGGTGACGGAAAGAATGAAACTTATGGTCCAGTTGGTCAATTTAGTTCATTACAGCATTTTGCAATGCAAATATTTGATCGATGGGGAGCACTCGTTTACGCTACCCAAAGCCCTACTGAAGGATGGAATGGCAAAAATCAACATTCAGGAAAAGACCTGCCAGCAGGAGTTTATGTTTGTAAATTAAAATATCAAGCACAATCCAGAGAACCTGTTGAGACTCATTATCTGTTTAGTTTATTGAGATAATTTTGTTGAAGGATTCTGCTTCCATATTGATTGAAACTTTTCTGGACGCTTTTGATAAAAATGCAAACCCACAAAGGGCAAGGCAAATGGAAGCTTACATGAGAAATCAATTTTCTTTTTACGGAATCCCAGCACCGCTAAGAAAGCAAATTATTCGGACGCATGTTCCATATTACTTTTGGGATTTTCAAGCACAGTTCCTGGATTTCATACATCAATGTTGGCTTCAGGATCACCGAGAGTTTAAATATCTGGGGTTGGATTTAAGTCGCAGATTTGTCAAAAAATTGGATGTACATGCACTTCCATTTTTCGAGCAAAAGATTGGCGAATCCTCCTGGTGGGATACGGTTGATGGTATCGCGCCCAATATCTTAGGGTATATCGTGAAGGCATCTCCAGAGACTATGATTTCATACTGTCAAAATTGGATTGAAAATGATAATTTTTGGTATCAGCGATCTGCCATTATTCTTCAATTGACCTACCGGGAGAAAACCAATACGGAATTGCTTGCAGAGTGCATAAAAAGAAGGGCAGGCAGCAAGGAATTTTTTATTCAAAAAGCGATAGGATGGGCACTCAGGCAATATGCTAAAACGAACCCAGATTGGGTAAGGAGATTTATTTCAAAAAATAAAATTGCCCCTCTGAGTATCAGAGAGGCAATGAAATCTTTAGGTTGATAATGCAACGAAGTTAGTCTTTAAATACCTTAAAATCTTCTTGTTTCGCAACTTTAAGAATATATGAGCGGGTACATTGCTGATGTACATACTGATCATAACCTTCAACCAGTCCAGTGACAACAAACCGTTTATTCGCCGGGTTTTTAATATCTGAATAAAGTTCAACCGGCACAGAAGATGCAAATTCGATTTTAATGGTGTAATCATAATTGTCAGGATCGCGCGCAAAGATGGTATTTCCTGCGGTCATGATATTATTATTGGCAAGCAACATCTCTACGGTGATGGTTTTTCCTTCACAATCCATTTTCTTATTGCAAGGACCATTGCATCCCGACTTTTTAAGAATACCCTGAATACCTTTAGCAACAGATCCTCCGGGAGAGCAGGCACTTATGACCAATAAGCAACCAAAAAGTATTGACATCAATGATTTCATTTCTGACTATTTATGCAGTTCATCAGTTAAACGATCCGCTTTATAAATGTATTTTAAAGCTGCATAGATCCCACCGGCATGTACACCAACGGTCCGGTTAAATTTTTCATCAAAGATAAAATTACCAGGCAAAGACTCGATGTTTCCATCAAATACCAATCCTACGACCTGTTTGTTGCGGTTGATGATAGGACTTCCCGAATTTCCTCCAATGATGTCATTTGTAGAAACAAAACAAAATGGAGAAGAAAGTAATTCGGAAGGAGGATTCAACCATCTTTCTGGGAGAACCCATGGTGATTTTTTATTGTAAGAATAATATCGATCATACAAACCATAAAAAGTGGTTTTGTATGGTGCAGTTGTTCCATTGTAATCATAAGGTTTAACTACACCATCTGCTAAACGCAAAGTAAAAGTAGCATCTGGTGGCAGGTTATTACCTTTTACCTTAAAAACGTTGTTGGCAATTTTTGCTTCAAGGCTTTTTCTTTTTGTAGTTGAACTTTGAAATGCGGTCACAGCTTCTTGATATCGTGACATAATGAAACGGCCTGCTTCGAGTAATGGATCATCACATTTAGCAAGTTTCTCTGCTGGTTTCATTAATATTTTATCCAGATCTTCTGAATCAGCGAAATCGGTTTTATCCAAAATTTTCATGGCTGCTTTTTCAGGCGACTTTCCATCGAGTAAAACCTCAGAGAGTTTATAATCAGGATGTTCAAACTGTACTAATTCTTCAAACAAAGTTTTGAGCAACTCCACTTCTTTAGGAGAATTAAGATCTTTTGAAAGTCCTTTCATTTGTTCCTTTAGCTTTGTCAGGGTGGCATCGTTTTTTGGATTATTTTCCAATAACAATTTCTCATAATTGGCCGCCGTAAACATCATGGTCAAAGCATTGCCTTTGATGGGAGAGGGGCCCAACAAGGTGAGAGCGCTTCCGTATTTGCGTAAATTGGAGTACGCCTTTTCCATTTCAATCCAGGGGTCTTCACCTTTTAATTTGGTTTTACTGCGTATTTCCTGTTCCATGGCTTTTTTGCGGCCCAACAGGGATGGATTTCTGAGTCCGTCCAGAATTCCAGTCATGGCTTTAATACTGTTTCCAAGACCAAAAATATCATTCAATAAATCGTCGTTTGGTGATTTTTCATACTCCCTGGCCATGATGTCTCTGCGATGACTCATCATGGAAATTTGTGTAGGGAAACGAATATCTCGGTCATATTCAAATTGTGAAATAGTGCGATAACGTTCAGTACTACCGGGGTTTCCGATCACGAAGACAGGTTCGTTTTCTTCTGCACCCGCGATATTGAATTTAAAATAGTGGTCGCGGGTATTCAAGGGTTTACCGTCTTCACCATAGGCGCGCCAGAATGTTACATCTAAGCAGTAACGTGGAAAAGTAAAGTTGTCGGGGTCTCCTCCAAAATAACCCAGAGCATTTTCAGGAACCATCACCAACCGGATGTCGTTATATTTTTTATACCCGTAGAGACTAAATTTTCCTCCACTGTAATACGTTACCGTTTGTATTCTTAGGCCTTTCCAATCATCTTTTGCACTGTATTCGCGAACCAGTTGAGCCAAAGCGGAGTCGGTCATGGTTTTCTTTTCTGCATCGGTTTTTGCATCATCCGTTCTTTTCATGACCATTTGTGTGACATCGGCCACAATGATCAACTGTTCCACAAACAACCCTTCTGCTTTACGCTCTTCTGCAAGGGTAGTTGCATAAAATCCATCCTTTAAAAGTGATTCTCCCTCTTTTTGTAAAGAAGGAACTACATCACGAGAACAATGGTGATTGGTCATGATTAACCCATCCGGTGATACAAAAGAAGCAGAGCACCATGTGGCAAACCTTAACGACGATTTTCGAACATCGTCATACCAGCTATCGGCAGGTGTAAAATTATAGGCCTCTTGAAACCAATCTTTAGGTGGATTTTCAAAGGTCCACATTTTGCCAAAATCAAAGCGCTGTGGTTTGAGATCTTCTTGACCATTGGCCACCCAGGTGATGAACAATAGTAAAGCACTGAATAACTTATTAAATTTCATTGATTCTGTTTTAGGTTTGCAAAGATAAATAATACGAAACAATTCGTAGATTTATTTTTCATAAATCGCTTTTTCAATAGAAGCCCGAGAAATCGGGTGATAGCGATGTTTGTTTAAGGCAAACAACTCGCGAGCATACTGTCCTATTCCTTGTTCCACTAACGCTTCATATAATGGAAGGATATACTTACGCCGACCCACTTCTTCCAGGAAGGATTCCAAAACCGGCTTAATATAATTAATATATTGATTTTCAATCGAATAGATGTACCATGCACAACGGATCTCGGCATTTTTACTTTCCGTAAAATGAAATATCTGGTCCAATGCGATACAAAGCGAAGAATCTTTGTGGTCCGGCAGACTCCGGATGAAATGGAGTAACTCATGGGTGGTCCATTTTGATGTTTTTTCTTGGTCAATGGCTCCATGGCTTAAAAATTCTTGAAGTATTTTTTCAACTTCCTGGAATTTTTGACGACTGTAGGGTGAGGTATAAGGCGGGAAACCAGGTTCGTAAATCCATTGTTTGATGGTATCCATGATTTTGTCATCTTGGTTGATCAAATGTTCGCTTAGGAATTTTTGAAAGCCTTCGGTGGTGTTGGATTTAAATTTAAAGTGATCAAAATAGAGGCGTAGAAATTCATCTAAAACGGGTCTGCCTTTTCTATCTTCTAAAAAACGAAGCAATCCTTTTCCCTTTTCATAAGCTATATCGGTCATCGATTCTTCCGGATCCATGTCTTTCATATTAAGTTTAAGGCAGGTGAGTGGATTTTTCTCACCCATATCATCAATAGAAGATTTCAAATCCTGCAATCCCAATAAACTGAGCATATCTGCATACTCTTTGCCATATAGGGCTTCCATGATGCGGCTTTCCAGGTAAGTTGTGAAACCTTCATTTAACCAAAAGTCATTCCAGCTGGCATTGGTCACGAGATTTCCACTCCAGGAATGTGCAAGCTCGTGTGCAAGCAATGCTGTTAAACTTCGGTCTCCAACAATTACGGTTGGAGTTAGAAAGGTCATCTTCGGATTTTCCATTCCACCAAACGGAAAACTTGCCGGCAAAACCAAAACATCATATCGTCCCCAAGGATAGGCTCCAAAAAGTTGTTCTGCAGTTTCTAACATTTTTTCAAGATCTGCAAATTCGTTTTGGGCTTTCTTCAACCATAGATCTGGAGCATATACACCAGTGCGTTGGCCTATAGGAGCAAAGTCAAAGTCTCCGACACCCAAGGCCATTAAATAAGCTGGAATTGGGATGTCCATTGTGAATTGGTAAATTCCTTTTTCATGCTTACTTTGAGGACTATTGGCACTCATAACGGCCATCATTCCTTCTGGAACTTTCACCCTCGCTTGATAAGTAAAGCGCATTCCGGGTCCGTCAGGACAAGGAATCCAAGATCTAGCGTAAATGGATTGACTTTGTGTGAATAAAAAGGGTAATTTTTTATTGGCTGTCTGGTCAGCAGGTACCCATTGCAAGGCGGTTGCTTCTGGTCCGGTTTCATAACGAATTCTAACTTTCTCACAGTGGCCACCCAAATGTATTTTAATGGCTTGTCCTAATATGGAATCCATGTGTCCCAAATTGCATTCTGTCTTTTCAAATTGGCCATTGACCATTTTCTCTATTTGCAGAATCCTTAAACCCATATTATCCAAAACCAACTCATTCTGACATTGACTGTCCAAAGTATATGTTGCCGTACCGATGAGTTTTTTTTGCTCAAAGTCGACTTCCAGTTCCAAATCCAGATGATTTACACTGCATTGCTCCGGATGACTGAAACTATGCGGGTCATTTGTCCATAAATTGGATTCAGTTAAGTTTTTTGGATGGCATTTGAACAGACAAATTGCTAAAATCGGTAGGAGAAATAAAATGGCTGGTCTAAAGGCAGGAATATTCATTTTTTAGATTATGGTTTACAAACGTAAGAATTGGCATAATGTTATTTCTGAATTTTCCTTCTTCCTTTCGTTTTTATGGATTGACTTTCCAACATCAATACGGTGGCTCATGCGTATGGATAAAGATTTGATGCAGTCGTAAAATATAACCTCGTTTCTGGTCCCAGGTGAAAAATTAAATCCAGTATACACAAATGGTCTTGAAAAACGGTGTCAAAATGTTGCCTGTATACTGGATTGTTCATCTGCGTTTTTTCTATTAATGGTGTGAATCTCCTTAAATCCAATATATTTTCAGGATACTGTTGAACATAGGCATCTGTTTTTTCAATGGGTATTTGAAGCTGTAGCCATTGGAGAATGAGTTTCATGGCTGCATTATTAAAATCCACCAGGTAGTCAAATTGCTTATGGAAAATATCATCCAAATCATCCTTGTAATATGCGTAATAAGGACTGTTACCATAATTGGATTGAATGAATCGAAGTTGCTGTTGAGGCCAATCCATGGTATAACTTATGCGTACTTGATCAATCGGTAATTGTTGGTTTTTGCCTTTCTCCAAAGGTATGCTAAGCATTTTTGGACCCTGGTGCGATCCTAGGAAATAGCGGTTTCTAAAGGAACGTTTTTGGTAATGTTCATAATTTTCTGTCAATGCTGAATTAACCATAAAAAAATAACCAACTAATGAAATAGGAGGAAATGCCATGGAGTGCATGATCAGCTTTCTATAGTTTTGCATCTTGAAGGCTTAAAAAGCAAGTATGGATCCACAAAGGTATCTTCAAAAACACATAAAGGGAGGATCCCGTATTCAAGAATTTCCAGATATAAACCTGGGTATGGTCATCATTATACCCTCATACAAAGAACCCAGGCTGATGCAAACTTTAGATTCCTTGTGCCAGACGGATAAACCAAGCCAGTCAGTAGAAGTACTTGTAGTGCTCAATTGTGCTGAGCATGAGCAGGAGCAAATTCAAGAGATGCATCTCATGCAGTATTATGAGATCAAAAAAAAGTTCAATCAATTGGACCATTGGTTAAAGATCATCCCATTACCACCAGAAGTGATGGTTGATAGAACTGCTGGAGTAGGAATGGCACGCAAAATTGGAATGGATGAAGCCGTCCTTAGGTTTGCTTCGTTAGGTAAAGAAGGGATCATAATCAATTTAGATGCCGATTGTCTTGTCGCCCATGATTATTTGATCCAGGTAGAGCGGACATTTAAAGAGGATAATGCGGTCCAAGCTTTGTCGATCGGATTTCGTCACCATTCCCAGTCTTGTAACGAAATGGAAATTCAGGCAATGCTGGAATATGAATTGCATTTGAGGCTGTATATAAATTGGCAAAAACATTTTGGGTACCCATTTGCCTATCAAACACTGGGTTCTTGTTTTGCCGTAAGGTCAGCAGGTTATCGTAGCCAGGGTGGAATGAATAAACGTAAAGCAGGGGAAGATTTTTATTTCTTGCATAAATTCAGTGTAATTGGAAAACTCAAATCATTGGATATTCCGCTTGTTTTTCCTTCTGGCAGATCATCAGACAGAGTCCCATTTGGTACAGGACGCGCAATTGGTCAACAAATTCAACTCAGCCGGTTTGAGCGTGGAATTTTGACTTATTCTCCAATGGCCGTTGGTATTTATTGTCAACAAGTAGATATCTTGGCCGGTGCCTTTAAAGAGTTGAAAGAAGAAGGTAAAAGCTGGAAATTATTTATACAGAATCCCAAAATGCGTACCTTCCTAGAACATCGGTCATTTGATGGTGTATTGGAAAGTGTACTGAATAACTCAGGCAATGCCATGAATTTTTCGAAAAGACTTTTCCAATTTTTTGATCCTTTTTTGATGATGAAGTTTTTACATCAATGGCAAACGGATGGATACCCAAAGATTTCCGTTATGAATTCTTTTTATCAATTTACAGCTGAAAAGGGGTATCGGCAGGATTTGCTAAAAATTGAAACTCCCAAAGAAGCACTGAAGTGGATGCAAACCTGGGATTACCCAACATTTAAGGATTGATCGTGGGCGATTGTTCCATAATCAAATTTGCATTGGGCTTGGTGTAGAATAAACTATAGGAATAAGTCAATATACGGTCTCTGAGAGTCATCATAGAAGACTTCGCTGTTTTGGAGTTGAACAATAGTCTGTTTAGACTTTTATTCAATGTTGGGACCTAAGTCATCTTATGAATATAAGTTATAAGGCTGTGAATAAGGGAAAAATGCCATCTTTGAAATTGAAGTTTCTTAGTTTCGATAAAATATTGATATGAATCAGTTTGGAAGAATATTTAGAATTCAAATCTTTGGAGAGTCACATGGACCAAGGGTAGGTTTAGTCATGGATGGGCTTCCACCTGGATTGCCTTTGTCTGATCAGGATTTCATTTTGGATATTAACCGACGCAGACCTGGAGCATTGGGTACAACGACTCGGATTGAATCGGATATACCCATTATCGAATCTGGACTTTTCAATGGNNTGGCTACACTACAGGAGCACCAATGATGATGTATTTTTTAAACAACGATCATCACAGCTCGGATTATACAAGCTATCAAAATACACCAAGGCCAGGACATGCGGATTTCGTAGCGGCTAAAAAGTTTAAAGGATTTCAGGATTTTCGAGGCGGTGGACATTTTAGTGGAAGGCTCACACTGCCATTGGTTGCGGCAGGGGTGGTGGCTAAAAAACTGATTCATCCAATCGAAGTGAAAGCTGAACTCATTGAAGTTGGAGGACAAACAGACATACAAAAAGCGATCCATGAAGCCACTTTGTATGGAGATAGCGTTGGTGGATTGATAAAATGTACTGCTTTAAAAGTGCCGGTGGGCCTTGGTGAACCCTTTTTTGATTCCGTTGAGTCATTAATAAGTCATATAATTTTTTCCATTCCGGCAATAAAGGGAATTTCCTTTGGAAGCGGATTTGACTCTGCAAAAATGAGAGGTTCAGAACACAACGACAGCATTTTAGATATTGAGGGTCATACAGCAACCAATCATGCTGGTGGCATTAATGGAGGTATTAGCAATGGAAATGATATTGTGTTTCATATTGCAGTGAAACCCACCAGCAGTATCCGGACTTCTCAAAATACCGTAGATATGGTTTCAGGAGACATCAATGAGCTCTTCATTCAGGGTCGGCATGATGCATGTATTGCTTTACGGGTTCCAGTGGTAGCTGAAGCGGTTACAGCAATCGTTTTAGCAGATTTATTGATGTTATTTCAGAGAATGGGTCAATAGGGTGCAAAAAAAAAACTCCAGCATTAAGCCGGAGTTTTTTTATCTCGCGATGATTATTTTACATCTGCATGTCACCCATCATTGGAGCCATGGGTTCAGCGGGCGCAGGCGCAGGCTTCTTCCTACCACGTGATCCAGC
>JRYK01006509.1_pt1 | contig 34682 bp, 25 predicted proteins | sample 235381 | NCBI WGS metagenome assembly JRYK01 (sample SAMN03074220, study PRJNA261476) | activated sludge metagenome | biome: Wastewater Treatment Plant; feature: Wastewater; material: Activated sludge; isolation source: activated biomass of a wastewaster treatment plant treating hydrocarbon... ... | reverse complement strand
CGTTCAGCTGCGCCAGTTTGCTCAAAAAATGATCCAGCGGATGGCGAGGTCGCTAAACAACTACTAACAACTACAGGTGAAGTTCCCAAGGAATCTGACAGTCAGCCCTGGATCCACTGATCACGCTCGCGAATGATCCCATCGCAATGAACGAGGTACTTCTCAGCCTCATCGATGAGTGTCGGAGTCTCGCGGCTATTGCCGTTGAGAACAGCCCGGAGTCTTTTCATCAGCAAACTTCCGGCCTCAGAAAGCTTGTAATATCTTTCGGCTTCGGTGGGAATGCCAGCCGTCGTGCTCTCAAGTTCGAGGGCGGCGTTCGTCATACTGCGAATTGCGCGAAGTAGCTGCTCGATTCCGCGACGAAAGACTGGCAACTCATCCGAAAAGATTACAAAAGCTATTGACTCAGGGGGCGCGTTTGAAAGTGGAGATTTGACCAACCTGGCGACAACGCGTAGAGCCGTTCGAGCGTCACCAAGCCCTTTTTGAAATACAGCAAGTAATTTCGAAACTCGCTTATGTCGGCGCCCAGCCTTAACACGATCAATTGGCAGGCACCTTTGTATGTGCTCCCCAAGTCCCAGTAAGTTGGCAATGTGTCCGACGATCTCGAGGATACCTGGATCGACAAGTGTTGTCGTTGTTTTCTGCATGGTAGTGCTCGCAGATCGGCCTCAACTCGGCAGCGAAAACAGTATACAACTAGACTAGGGTGAACGCATCAAAATCTAATCATCTCGCCGAAACATTGAAAGGGTGGGCAGAATAGCCATGAATTCTTGGGATATCGAGCTCCGCGTCCAACGTAATCGGAGAAAAAGCCGGTTCACAAGAGGCACGATTTGGGGAGCTTCGCGCGCCGACAAGTAAGGGCCGGCATTGTGTGCCAAACAATCAAGCCAAGAAAACATTGACGCATTCGATCGTGCCGCAATCGTGCCTTTAACCTCGCTGACTTTGATGTGTTTGCCCTGACCTCTGTCCCCGCCGCCTTTCCTCATCTGCCTTTCGAGTGTAGTCGCCAAATCGGGCGGCATCGTAGGTGCAGCGTGCGACGCCAAAGGCGCCGCGATTCATGGCTTCCGAAAACCGCGAGTTCGCCAAGGACCGCCAGCATAATCGACTCTGAGCAGCGTTGCAATCTTAGCGCCACGAGTGCCGTCGCCGGTCGCCACGCCTCCTGTTTTCCTTCCCCATCGCGCAATTCCTCGCTATTCTGGCGTATGAGTTCGGCCATCGCCCGCTCGCGGAGTGCCGGATCATGGTGCGGAGCATTGCGGCTCTGGCGGTATTCATTTCGCTCGCCAGTTCCCTGTTCGGCCAGGCGCCGTCCGAACCCGACCGGCTCATCGCGGTCGCGGCCCAGGCCGCCGAAGCGGAACTGCGCCTCGCGCTGCGGAAAGCCGAACGTCTCACCCGGACTGATTCGCGGCAGGCTCGAGCCGATCTTCGCCAGATGCAGGACAGACTTGAAACCGACCGCATGCTGCCCGACGCTCGGCGCAAGCAATGGCAGCGGTTGATCGCCGATCGGCTCCGCGTGCTCGACGCCCCGACCCCGGCGATCGAAACGCCCGTCGATCCGCCCATCAACCGGGACGCTCAGCGGAAGTCGGCCGAACTCGCCCGGCTTGTGCAAGAACTGAAATCCGCCAGCGAGTTGCGGAAGTCGGGTCAGGGCGATCCTGCGGCGGCCCGGCTCGCCGAAATCACCCAGCGCTTCGCCGAGACGCTGGCGGTGAAAACGGATGCCGCGGTGCAACAGGCGTCAGCCCGAATCAGCGACTCGAGCCAGACCCGCGGCGACAAGGAGCGGAGCATCGTCAAGGAACTGGGCGACGTCGATCGCGCCGCCATCATTCCGAACCGGGACGTGACGTTCCCGAACGATTTCAAAGAGCGCACGGCTCGCCGGCGATCGGATACAGCGCCCACGGCCGAGGAACTGCGCATCCTCAAGGCGCTCGAATCCCCGGTGCAACCTCGCTACGAAAACTCGCCGCTGGAGACGGCGATGGATCATCTCTCCACGCTGATCAACTTGCCGATTGTGCTCGACAAAGGCGCGCTGGACGAACTGCGGATCGCGCCCGATACGCCCGTGACGTTCGCGGTCAAGAAGCCGATCATGGCGCGGGCCGCCCTGCGGGCGATCCTTCGCAACGTCGGGCTGACGTACGTCATCAGCGACGGCGTCGTGTTCGCCACGACGCCGGATCGGGCCCGAGCTTACCTGGTGACGAAGGTCTATTCGGTCGCGGACTTGGTCGTGCCGATCGACCTGTTCGACCCCTTCGGCGAGATGCTCAACGTGGCCACGCTGATCGACACGATCATTCACACGGTCGATCCCGATAGCTGGGAGCACCGTGGCGGCCCGGGAGTCATTCGTTATTACTCGCCGACGCGGTCCATCATCGTCCGCCAAAGCGCCGAGATTCAGACGATGGTCAAGCGCAGCCTGATCCGGTGAAAAAGATCCATTCAACCCGAAGCGATAGCGAGGCCTGATTCATGAGCTATTTCTTCCCCACGTCGGATGAGTGCACGCATCGGACAATCTTCGACAGCCTGCACACCACGACGATGGCTGGGGAACACATTCAGTTCTCACTCGTGGACATACCGCCGGGAGGCGTGGTGCCATCGCACAGCCACCCGAACGAACAGTTGGGCCTGATGATCTCCGGCGCGCTGGAGTTCACCATCGCCGAGGAAACGAAGATCGTCCGCGCGGGCGACATGTATCGCATCCCGGGCGGCGTCGTCCATTCGTGTCGGGCGCTGACCGAGCCGGTGCGGGTCCTCGACGCGTTCTACCCCGTGCGCGACGAGTATCGCTGAATGGCGAATCGATGGAGGAATCCATCACGAAAGCACGACAAAATCGCACCACGAAAAGGGAGATTTCGTTCTTTCGTCATTTCGAGTTTTCGTGGTTCGCATTTCAGACCGCCGCGGCCAACTCGCTGGGCGCCGGCCGCGCCGAGTAGTTCCCGGACTCGATAAACGCCGCGAGCCGGGCGAGTCCTTCGCGCAGTCTCCCGTCATCGACAGCGAGGCTGATCCGCACGGCGTACTCGCCACTGGGACTGAATACGTCTCCGGGAGTCACAGCGACCTGCCGCTTCTGAAGCAAGCGCTCGGCGAATTGCCGGCCTGTCATTTCAAAGCGATCGACAGGCAACCAAAGGAAATAGCCGCTTAGGGCCGGCGATGGTTCAAAGCCGGCGTGACGGAGGCGATCGACGGCATAGTCGCGTTTCCTGGCGAAGGCGTTTCGCAACGACTCAAACTCGGCACGGTTGCGGAGCATCGCCAGCGCCCAGTTCTGGCTGGCGGCGTCGACGAACGGCTGCGACACGGCGGCGGTCGCTCGGACAAGGCGGAGCAGGTCGCGGTCGCCGGCGAGCCAGCCGACACGGGCGCCGGCCGCCCCGCCCTGCACGCCCAGGCTGCCGGCGCGAAGCGTCCGCCGTCGCGCCGTGCCGCTGTTCAACACGGCTGGCCGCGGCAGCGCGTCGCCAAAACCCGAGAACGATTCGTCGCAGTAAATTAACACGTCAAACTTCTGACTCCACCACGACAGGGCGTCGAGTTCCTCAGCCGTGAGCACTCCGCCGGTCGGGTTGTTTGGGTTCGCGAGGACGACGAGCTTCGCTCCGGGGAGCGTCTTGCGCAGAAGTTCGATGGGAAAGCGCGTGCGCCCCGCGTCGCATGTGGTCGGCAGCCAGCGGATTCGAGCGCGGCGGGCGCGCAAGCTCAGCGGGAACATCGGCGAACACGGATCGAGCAGCACGACGCGATCGCCGGGGTTGACGAACGTGTCAACGACGCGGTGAAACGCGGCCGTTGCGCCTGCCGTGATCGTGATTTCATCAACGGGGTCGATGGACGTCCCAATATGCTCGGCGACCGCCTGGCGAAGCGTGGGCAGCCCATCCAGCGGCGGATGCGTGCGAATCCCAGCCGAGAGCCGCTGCGGCGACAGCCCGCGATCAAACTGCGGCGCCGGCGCCGCCAAGTCGATCCCATCCGCGCCTTCGACCTGCCAGAACTCCGCAAACCGCATGAGGTCGTCGAGCGGGAGGCTCAGCGCGCGGTCGCCGGCAAGGTGCAACCAGGCGGCCGAACCGCCGAGCCGCCGGCGAACGCGGGGCCACCAGCGCGCGAGTCCCGACCGTGCCAGAACGCGGATCAACGAAAAGGGGATGGGCATTTCCGAGCCTCCATGCTCGCCGCGATTCTAGCCGACAATTCACTGGAGCGCGAAGTCCAAATGAATCGCCCATCTCGAAAAACGCGACTGAACGAAGTCAAGAAAGTTCGGTCCTTTCGTACTGTCGATTTTTCGTGTTTTCGTGATTCGCTTTCCGTCACGGCGGATCAAAGCCGCCGGCGCTCCAGGGATGGCAGCGGCAGATGCGCCAGGCGCCGCGGGCAGCTCCGCGGACCGGGCCGTACTTGCGCACCGCGAGGATGAAATACTCGCTGCAACTCGGCTGGAAGCGGCACATCGGCGGCAGCAGCGGGCGGATGCAAAGTTGATATCCGCGCACGCCAAGCACGAGCAGCTCGGCCAGAGCCCGGCGAATCATCGCTCGGCCTCCGATGGCTTGGCGGCGTCGCCGGCAAGTTTCCGCGCCACCTGTCCCACGAGTCGCGGCAATGCGTCCACCAGAGCCGCGAGCGTCGGCTCAGCAGTCCCGCGCGGAATCAGCACGATGTCCAGCCCGACCGGCAGGTCGGAGCGCGACAGACGATACGCCTCCCGGTACAGCCGGCGAAGACGGTTTCGGGCCACCGCTCCGCCATATTTTCGCGACACCGAAAGACCGAGCCGCGAATACGGCCGATCGTTCGGCGCGGCATAGACGATCAGCCAGTCGGTGCTGGCGGAGCGCTTGCGGTCGTAGACGCGGCGGAAGTCTTCAGGACGGCGGAGATGCTCGTGCGGCCGGAAGCGAAACCGCTGCGGCTCGGATGAGGACGAACGCGATGGATCGTTGGCGCTCATGGCCACGGCGCGCCGGCGCGCGGCTGCTGCGGATTGAGTTTGGCGAATTCCTCGATGAGTTCGCGGCTGCGGTCGTCGGCCGGCGCCGGCACCATCACCCTCGGCTCGATCAGCAGGTCGCCGCCCTTGATCCCCTGTCCGCGAATGCGCATGCGAGCCCCGCTCGACGTGCCGGGCCGGATCGTCACCGTCAGCGTCCCGCCGTCAAGCGTCGGAACGTCGATCTTGCCCCCGAGCACCGCCTCGGAAAGCGACAGCGGAACGGTCAAAACGAGATTGTCGTCCTCGCGGCGGAAGTAGGGATGCGGCTCGACGTGGATGGTCAACATCAGGTCGGCGCCGCCCGGTCCTTGCCCGGCGAGCCGCAGCGTCTGGCCGTCCTTAATGCCGGCGGGAATCTTCAGTTCGATCTGCTTGTCGTCGATGGTGAGATCGACGGCGCCGCCGGCGGCCGCCTTGAGGAAGGGGATCGTGGCTTCGGCGGAGACGGGCGCCGGGGCGCGGCGCTGCCGCCGGCCTCGTGCTTGCCGCGCCTGCCCGAACAAACCGCCGAGATCGAATGGGCTGTCGCCGCCGCCGCCGAACAGATCGCCGAAGAGCCGTTGAGCGGTCTCGGGGTCGATATTCGTGGTGAATCCGCCGGGACCGCCGCCGAAGTGGAAGTCGCCCGCGGCGTCGCTGCCCGGCCCGCCGACGACGCCGAATTGATCGTATTTCGCCCGCTTCTGTTTATCCGAGAGAATCTCGTAGGCCGCGGCGACCTCCTTGAACGTGTTCTCGGCCGCCTTGTCGCCCGGATTGCGGTCCGGATGATATTGCCGCGCGAGCTTGCGATAGGCCTTTTGGATCTCGTCGTCGGTTGCGTTGCGGGAAACGCCGAGAACTTCATACAGGTCTTTCGGCATGGCGAGTCTCTCGTGTTCGGCTCATTATACCGGCGCGGCTGCGCGACTGTCTCGCCCGCATTCCGGTAGGATAACGGCATGCGAACGGCAGTGATTCTTCTGCTCGTCCTGGCGTCCCCGGTGCTGGGCGGCGTTCACTATTCCGGCGAGGCGTTCGCTGAATTGCCGGCTCAATGGCGCGGGTTTTTGCCCGATCAGCGGCTGCTGCGGACGCTGGCGGCGCCGGCCGGTCCGAATCAGCCGGCCAATCCACTCCGCGCGCCGTATCTCGACGCGGCCGAGGCGCTCGCCGCTCGCCAGCGGGAGTTGACCGCCGACGAGGCGGCCGATCTCGGCGCGCTGCGACTCCGCCTCGGGCAGACCGAGGCCGCGCTGGCGATCCTTCGAGACGCCGCGGCGAAACACCCGGATCACTTCCGCATCGCGGCGAACCTGGGCACGGCGTGGCAACTTCAGGGCGACCTGGATCAGGCGGTCCTGGCGCTGCGCTCGGCCGTCCGGCTGGCGCCGCCGCGATTCCGCAAGGCCGAGGAACTGCAACTGAAGCTCGTGCAACTGCGCCGGGCGAATCCGCGCGGCTCGCAGGCGCTCGACGATTTGTTCGGCGTCGATTATCGGGACGATCCGGCCGCGGTTCGAAGTAAGCTCCCCGGCGATGCCGTCAGCACTTTGCAGTTGCTCGCGCTGTGGCTGCCGGGCGATGGCCGGCTGCTGTGGCAACTCGGCGAATTGGCGCGTCTGTTCGGCGACGTGCGGACGGCGGCGGCCATCCTCGACGGCTGCGTGACCGAGTTGGGCATGAGCGATCCGGCGATTCGGCGCCGGCGAGCGGAGTTCCGCGCCGAGGCCGACAAGCTGGCGCGCGACCAGCCGCTGGGCAAGACCGATGCCCAAGCCGTGCATGCGGGCGGGCACGGCGGCGGCGTCACGTTTCGCTCGCCCCGGCCGCTGCCCCGCCGGCTCGACGCTGTCCGACTGCCGCCGGTCCGTCCCGACGGGCTGAATCCCCTGCCCTGGTCGCTGCTGGTCGAGACAACACTGGATCGCAACTACAAGCCGGCGTTCGCCCAGCACCTCCGGGAACTCGACGGCCGACGCGTCGTCCTTACCGGCTTCATGCAGCCGATCGGCGACGACTTGGAAACCGGATTGTTTCTGCTGATGGAATACCCGGTCGGCTGCTGGTTCTGCGAAGCGCCGGAACCGACGGGAATCGTGTTGATCGAAGTGCCGGAGGGCAGGTCGGTCCGGCTCACGCGCGATCCGATCAAGATCGAGGGCAAGCTCGCGCTCAATGCCAACGATCCGGAACACTTCCTGTACACGATCCGCGAAGCGAAAGTCGGGGCGGTGGATTAGGCGAAGAACTTCGGTTGGACTGGCATTATTCAAGTCCCAACGTCAATTGCGGGCCATCAAGCAAGATTCGAATTTGGTTGAGCGCATCTCGTCCGAGAAGTATCCACGACTCGTCGGCGTGAGCGACGACGCGCGCTAGCTGCACGGGCATGTCATGGACCCCGAGCATGGCGACATGGACGGGCAGCAACACCGACACCCCACCGAGCCCTGCGACGCGCATGGCGCCAACCCTGGGGTAGTCCCAGTTGCCGGGCGATCGACTCCGTCCGACTGTTCGGTCCGCGGCGGAATCCAGCTGGCCTGGCACATCGCGAAGTTCGGCTCCCGTGGCAGGATTACGAATAACGATCCGCACAAATGGAGCGGGAGGCGAAAGACCGGTGACATACTTGTTATAAGTCATTCGACGACTGGAGCTTTCACCTCGCGCACGACGCCGGAGCGAGCCATCGGCTCCGGTTGTTCGGTGACGAGTCCTATGTGCATGTCCACGTTGCCGAGATGGCGCAGCATGCGAAGAAGCAGCGCCGTCTCGTCGGCATCTGAATCAATGACCTGCCCTTCGTGCACAGCGACATAGTGCCCTCGATGCGTGCTCAACAATTGAGGCAGCAGGCGACGAAAAGCTCGATATTCGCGCGCCCAATTCGAATTCGCCGACTCCATGTCCTGTGAACCCAAAGTCAGCGTTTCAATCGTGGAACTCATGGTTGCTGCTCCGGGAACCTCGCCAAGTCTACGACGGCAATACTGTACCACCTCTTTCGTCGCTCTCTGCCGTCTGTGCCGCCTCTGCGGCGAGACGCAATCGACGAAGGCATGCCGATTCCGCCGGTGGGCGGGCCAACCCTGCCGGCCATATCATAATGGGTATCAGACTCCCGTGATTGCACCCTGACGTTCTCCCGGAGCCGCGTTCCATGGCCCTTTCCGCCGCGCAGATTGCCCAGCAGAAAAAACAAGCCGAGGAAATGTTCTTCGAAGGGCCAGAGAAGCTCGGCTTCGCGAAGCAGTTGTTCTTCGGCCAGATTCGCGCTGACCACGTCCTGCCGTACCCCGTCCTTCCCCCGCAGGACAAGGCGATCGTGGACGACGCCGTCGCCAAGCTCCGCAAATTCTGTGACGAACAGATCGACGCCGCCGAAATCGACCGCATCGCCGACATTCCACGGTCGGTGATCGACGGTCTCGGCGAGCTCGGCGTACTCGGCATGACCGCGCCAAAGAGCTTCGGCGGCATGGGATTCTCCCAGCAGCAGTACTGCAAGGCGCTCGAGGTCATCGGCGGCCACTGCTCGTCCACGGCCGTGTTCGTCAACGCGCACGGGTCGATCGGCATCCGCGCGCTGGTGCTCTTTGGCACGAAGGAGCAGCAGGCGAAATGGCTGCCCGGCCTGGTCAACGGCTCGAAGCTCGCCGCGTTCGCCCTGACGGAGGAGAAAGCTGGTTCCGACGCCGGCAACGTGCAGACCATGGCCACGCCGACCGACGACGGCCAGGCGTTCATCCTCAACGGCACGAAGCGCTACATCACCAACGGCGGCATCGCCGACGTGCTGACCGTCATGGCTCGCACTCCCGTGCCGGGTTCCAGCGAAACGAAAGTCACCGCGTTTTTGGTCACGCCCGACATGCCGGGGTTCAAGGTCGTCGAACCACGAATGCCCAAGTGCGGCATTCGGGGCACGGCCACGGCCTGGCTGGCGTTCGAGAACATGCGCGTGCCGAAAGAAAACATCCTCGGTCAAATGGGCAAGGGCCTGCGCGTGGCGCTGACGGTTCTCGATTTCGGCCGGACGACATTCGGCGCGACCTGCACCGGCGCGGCCAAGACCTGTGTCCGCGCCGCGACCAAGCACGCCAAGGAGCGAGTCCAGTTCCAGCAGCCGCTCGCGGAGTTCGAGCTCGTCAAGAAGAAGATCGCTTTCATGGCCGCGCACGCGTTTGCCATGGAGGCGATGACGACGCTCTGCGCCCACCTGATCGATTCCGGCGATCACGATTACATGCTGGAAACGGCTATCCTCAAGGTCTTTGCCACCGAACACCTGTGGACGATCGTCAACGACACGATCCAGATTTTCGGCGGTCAGGGATACTTCTCGAATGAGCCGTACGAGCGCATGATGCGCGACGCCCGGATCAACACGATCGGCGAGGGAGCCAACGAGGTGCTCAAGGCGTTCGTGGCGGTCGTCGGCTGTCGCGGACCGGGGATGCAACTGGATGCGGCGCGCAAGTCGCCGTTCAAGCATCGCTCGAAGCTGATGCAGGTCGGCTGGGAGCAGACCGGCGGGCGCTGGTCGCTGCCCGACCTCCCCGTGCAGCACGCGTCGTTGCGCGGCCCGGCCAAGGTGATTTCACGGCACGTCAAGCAGCTCGGCCTGGCGCTGCCGTGGCTGTTCCTCCGCGCCGGCAGCGAGGAGCGATTCGTCCAGAGCCAATACATGCACGAGCGGCTGGCGGATATCGCCATCGACCTGTACGCCAGCGCCTGCACGATCAGCCGGCTCGATCATCTGCTGGCGCGCGGCAACGGCGACGCCCGGCAGGCCAAGGCCGACCTCACCGCCGGGCAGTACTTCCTCAAGCTCGCCGACCGGCGCATCCGCCGCAACTTCGAGGCGCTGAAGGATAACGACGACGCGGCGACAACGGAGTGCGCGAACGCGGCGTTGGGATGACGGTGCGGGCGACTGACGCGCCCGGCTCCGCCTCGCGGCGAAAGAAGGCATCAGCGCGCGAGTTGTTTTCGCGCTTCGGAGGCGAGCGGGTGTTCGGGCCAGCCGGCGGCAAGTTCGGCGAACGCGGCGCGGGATTCCTCGTGCCGGCCGAGCATCGCCAGCGCGTAGCCGAGCGTGTAGCGTGGTCCCGGCCAGCCGGGCCGCTGGCGAGAGACTTCACGGGCAATGGCCGCCGCGTCGGACGGCCGATTCAACCGCACCAGACACGCCGCCCAGACGCTCATCGACTGCCAGAATCCGTCGGCATTGCCGCGCCATTCGCCGCGCGCCGCCGCTTCCAGTTGCTCCGACGCTTCTTCAAAATGCCCGTCAGCCAGCGCGACCAGGCCGCTCAACGCCCGCAGATTCGCCTGGCGCGGGTCGAGTGCGATGCCGGCCGAGAGAAACCGCCGGGCGGCGGCGCGATCGCCGCGAGCCCAGGCGGCGTGACCCGCTTCGGCCAAAAGAGCCGGGTTCCGCGGATCGCGATCGAGCGCATCCGCATAGGCTCGCGCCACGTCGTCGCTGCCTGCCGCGCCCTCCTGACAGAGTTCGTTCAGCAGTCGCGCGTAATGCGCCCGGTGAATCGGGTGTGCCGGCACAAGTTCCATCGCGGTTTCCTGAGCCGCTCGCGCCCGATCGTTGAGTCGTCGTCGCTCGGCCGGGCGGAGCGTTTCTCGCGCCGCCGCCCGCGCGCCCTGGGATAATTTGAACCACAACAGGTCGCGCTCGGGCGCCAGAGCCGCGGCGGATTCGAACTCGGCCACGGCTCCTGGCGGGTCGATCAGCAGCCGACAATCGGCGCTGCGGCAACGCACTTCGGCCACGAAAGGTCGAACGATTCCCGCAACCACGACGAGCAAAGCCAGGCCGAACGCCGGGATCCGCACCAGCCAGCGCACCGGCGGTGCCGCGGGCCGAACCGGCTCAAAGCTCCCGCTGAGTCCTCCAAGCACACCGACCAGCGCTGCCGCCAAAGCCCCAATCGGAGCAGTGAGAAAGCTCGTCAACCCGTAGACGCCAATGGCCACGAGCGACGTCATCACGGCCGCCAGCAGTTCGGGATCAGCGCCGCGAGCGCGGACCTTCCGCCAAGCCGTCACGGCCGCGGCGAGCATGGCAATGAACGCCGCCAGTCCTGTCACACCCTGGGTCGCCAGGATCTCGATGATCTCGTTGTGCGCCCGCGTCGGCGTCGTCGGGCCTTCGCTCAACCAGTACTCGGCCGGCCGATAGCGGCCGAAAGCCAGGGCGTAGCAATCCAGGCCGACGCCCGTGAGCGGATGATCAGCGGCCATGGCGAAACCGGCGCGCCACAGCGACAATCGGCCGGCGCCGTGTGTAAAGCGTTCGAAGCGTTCGCCCACGCCGCGGCGGAAATTGTCGCTGCTGGCGCACCACAAGCCGGCGATGACGGCGACGGCGGCGAGACCGGCGAGGACGCGCGGACCGAGCCGGCTTCCCTGCGTGCCGCGGGCCCGGCGACGGAATGAGACTATCGCGCGCCCGGCGCCGACCGCCACGACGGCGGCCAGCGCCAGCCAGGCTCCGCGCGACAGGGTCAGCGCGATGACGATCACCGACAGAATCACTGCAGCACCCGCCGTCGCCGCGGGCCAACCCCGCAGTCGCCGCCATGCGAAGTATGTCAGGGGCAACGTCGCCGCCAGGTATCCGCCCAGGTGATTCGCATGGCCCAGCGTGCTGAAAGGACGCACGAAGCCGCCGACGGTCGACGATGCATTCCAGACATACGGATCGAGTCGCAGCGCCTGCACCAGCCCATAGCCGGCAGCGAAGATCGCGGCGAGCATCGGCGCCGCCAGCAGTTGCCGCGCGTGCTCAGCGGTCGTGACGAACAGCCGGGTTGCGAGCAGAACGATGACGTAGGCGGCCACCGTCGTTAGTCCGGCAAGGCTGTCAATCGCCCCGAAAAATGACGAGCGCGGACTGATCGAGAACATCGTGGACGCCGCCGCCGAGGCGAGAATCACCAAAGACGCCAGAACGAGCGGATCGCGAGCCAGCGACCGCCAGCCCTGATTCGATCCCGTGATTACGACGGCAATCAATGCCAGAAGTACAGCGGCGCCGCACTGAAGCACGGCCGTCTGCGGAGTCTTGAACGCTTCCAGGGCGGCGCCAGTGAAGATTAATGGCGACGCCAGCAGCAGCCCAAACAGGATGGACCGGGCCGCCGATGAACACCGCGAACTGCTATCGTGTCCATCCGCGCTCATTGATCGGTCCGGGCCGGATTTCGGACGGGCTATCGCCAAACCATGACCCGGCGGAATAGCCCAATTTGGCAATCTCGTCAAGCCACAACAATCGAAGAAACGAAGACTTCCTGCGCCTCCGATTCCGTGATTTCACCGTGTCGTGTTGTCGTGGTGGCGTTGATTTGGCATCGGCACGTCGCGAATTTCCTTGCACGCCGGGCGACAAATGCTGAACGTGGCTTGTCAAAACGGGGGGCATCGGGCATTCCTTATATACTCACCTGAGCCGGACATCCTGAAACTGTGGGCATCGTCGAACGAGGACGGAGTCATGAACGCTCGGACGTGGATGATTGTGGGGCTGCTCGGAGCCTTGGGCGTCGGTTTGGCGGCTGCCGGCGAAGTCGTGACGGTGCCCGGCAGCGCGATCCGCTATCCGGCGTCCACGGAGATTCAGGTGGACGGCAAACCGGTGAAGCTGTCGCTAACCGGAGCGGCGCTGCGCAAGCGCGGGCCGTTCAGCGTCTACACGGTCGCCAGCTACTTGCAGGATGGCGTGGCCGCGAAAACGCCCGAACAACTCGCGATTGCCGACGGCGTCAAGGTGCTGCACTTGATCATGGAGCGCGACGTCAAGGGGCGCGACATGGCCGAGGCCATCCAGAGCGGCGTGCGGCTCAATAATCCGGGCAACGCCTTCGAGGCTGAATTGCGCGAGATCGTCCAGAAGCTCGGCAGCATGGACCTGCGCAAGGGCGACAACGTCTTCCTGATCGCCATTCCCAGAGTTGGCGTGCGCTGCCAGGTTGTCGGCAAAACCGACGTGCTGATTCAGAATCCGAGTTTGTCCCGCGCGATCTGGGACATCTATCTCGGCCGGCAGAACATCGGCGAGCCGATCAAGGCCGGGCTGGTGTCGCGGATCAAATCAGACGGTTGAGCGGCCGACGCGCTGCGATCGCGATTCATTTCCCGGTTGAGTTCAGGGACTGCACAAAGCCTCGAAACTTTGGGTGCGCGCGCAGGGCAGCCAGGTCGGCATCGGTGTTCAGGAGCTCAATGGACTCAGGCGCACGGAAGAAGCCGGCTCTCCGGGCGGCCTCGAGATGGCCCAGCGCCCGTTCGACAGACTCGTCTTCGAACCGGGCGCGGGCCTGCGGATCGAGAGCCGAATCGGTCCGCGCCGCCGCAATGCTGACGCCGACGGCGCACGCCAGGTTGTAATAGTCGGAGCCGCTCAGGCCGGCTTGCTGGCACAGTGCATCGGCTTCGGCGACCGCGTCGGCATGGTCGCCGGAGCGTGCTCGGGCCAGCACGCGCAAGAGTCTCACGCGGGTGCGTTGGCTCGAATCCAGCGCCGCCGCGACGGCCCGGTCCCAGTCAGCCAGGGCTTCGCTCCAGCGCCCCGCCGATTCATAGGCCTGGGCGCGGGCGCCATGAACCAGGTAGCGCGTCTGCCGGGCGTTCAGCCACGTCGGTTCCTGGCGGAGGGCGTCATCGACCAGCGACTCCGCCTTCGCGAAGCGCTCCAACGCCGCTTCGAACTGCCCGGCGAATCGCAACAGATTGCCCCAATTGACGTAGGCCGCCGCCAGCGATGACTTGGCTCGAACGCCTTCGCTGGCGCTCGAGCACAAAGGAGTCAGCAGCCGCTCGATCTCCGGATAGTGTGCCGCCGCTTCGCTGGCGCGTCCGGCAGCCGAGGTGACGGCCGCCAGATTGATTCGGCAGTCAGCCAGGTTCAATCGGGCATAATCGTCCGGCTTGTCGCGCAGCGCGCGGGACCAAAGTTCGGCTGCGCGGCGAAAGTGCTCCGCGGCCTGGTCGAGCCGGCCATTGGACTCGTGAAGACTGCCCAAATTGAGATAGGACTCGGCGAGCGGCCGCCAGCGAAGAGGAGCATCAACCTGCATCTCCGCCAGTCGCTCACGAATCGCCAGGGCCTGCTGGTGAAAGCGCTCCGCCTCGGCCAACTGTCCCCGGTTGGTGTGCCAGTACCCCAGCGTGTTGTAACAATGGCCCAGCGACTCCTGATACGCCACGACCGCGGGGCATTCCACGACCAGGTCCGTGAGGGTTTTCTGGGCGTCGCGGAGGTGCGGTTCGACGCGATCCAGCCGGCTTTGAATCGTCAACTCACGGGCAGCGGCGAGGTGGGCCATCGCCGCGTCGTGCCGCATTTCCGCATCGGCGTCTCCGGCGGCCATGGCGGCGCGGTAGAACGCCAGCGCGTCTTCCAACTGGTGCAGGCGCACGTCGGTGATCGTGGCGTCGGGCGGCCGTAGGGTCGCATCGCCGCGATTCAGGACGGTACGGAGCGCGTCGCGGGCTTGCCGGTAGTGTTCCGCGGCCCGGCTCTGTTGTCGAGCGGCCTCCGCGGCATTGGCATCGGCCCGGGTGATCTCGGCGCGGAGTCGTGCATTGTAAATCCATCCGCCGATGACCAGGAGCAGCGTGGCGGCCGCCCCGGCGCCGATCGCCGCGGCCGGACCCGGTCGCCGCCGGCACCATTTCATGAGGCGCTCCGCCGTGCCAGCCGGGCGAGCGAGAATCGGCTCACCGCCGCGAAATCGAGCGAGATCGTCCGCCAATTCGCCGGCCGCTGCGTATCGGGATTGCGGTTGCTTCCGCAAACATTTCAGGCAGATGGTTTCGAGATCGCGGGGCGTCCGCGGCTGAATGGCGGTCGGCGCCACCGGCTCGTCGCGCCGCACCTGCTCCAGCGTTTCCAGAGACGTCGCCGCACGAAACGGTGGACGCCCCGTGATGCACTCATAAAGAATCGCGCCGAGCGAATAGACGTCCGCCGCCGGGCCGACCGCGCCGTCCTGCCCGCCGCCGATCTGTTCCGGCGCCATGTAACTCGGCGTGCCGAGAATCGTGCCGGTGCGCGTCGGCCCATCTGGCGCATCGAGAATCTTGGCGAGGCCGAAGTCGCTGATCTTTGGAGTTCGAAGCGCGTCGTGCTCACCTGGTTTTGATCCGGGTTCATCCGTGGCCAGCAACACGTTGCTCGGTTTCAGATCGCGGTGCAGAACGCCGTGGCGATGAGCGAAATCGACGGCTCGGGCGAGCGTTTCGACGAGTTCCGCCGCGGTCTGAGGCGGCAGGGGCCCGGCGGCGAGGCGCTCCTGCAACGTTCCGCCAGCGACGAATTCGAGCGCCAGGAACGGCTGGGAGTCGCGCTCGCCGACCTCGTGAATCTGCACGATATGGGGATGTTGCAGTCGGGCGGCGGCCTCCGCCTCGGCGCGCAACCGGCGCAGGTCGTCGTTGCGGCAGGCGTAGCCGTCGCGGAGCATCTTGAGGGCGACGACGCGATTGAGTCCGAGTTGCCGGGCCCGATACACGACGCCCATGCCGCCGCGACCGATGACTTCGAGCAGTTCATAGCCGAAGTCCATCCGACCGGGACGGGTCGGCGCGGCGTGGTGCGATCGACCGCCGACGGCGCGCACGCGTGCGACAAATGGATCGCTGAGCGCCTGCTCGAGCTGAGCTCGGCACGCCTCGCATTCCGCCACGTGATCTTCGATTGGGGCCGACTCGGCATCGGTCAGCCGTCCCAGTCCGAAAGCCGCGAGCATCGTCGCGTCCGGGTGGGCCGTCGCCTGGGGACTACCGCCAGCCGGGATCGCGGACAATGCGGGATCGGTCTCGGCGAGGTCCTTCATTGAGTCACTCGTCCTCAGCGCGTCAATCGGTCAGTCCGCGCGCTTCTTCGCGCAGTCGGCGCAAGACGCGCGACTTGGCGATCAGCGCGGCATTGGTCGTGATGCCGAGTTCGCTGGCGACTTCACTGGCGGGAATCTCATCCACGACCTGCCGGCGAAAGGCCAGCCACGTGGGCGGCGTGAATTCCGGCTCGATGAGATCCAGCAGCCGACCGATCACGTAGTCATCGTGTTCACGATTCCAGGCATGCTCCAGGTCATTCTCCGGATCTTCGAGCCGCTCCAAGAAACGATGATCTCCGGCCGTCCGGCGCGCGTGCTGTTTCCGCCAATAGCCGCGCAACCGGTTGAAAAGGATCGTCCGCAGCCAGTTGCGGAAAGCGCCGCGGCGTTCGCCGGGGTGAAAGTCGCAGACCTCGGCGGCGACCACCGCGAGCACTTCCTGCACAAAATCATCGGCATCGGCGTCCGGCACGTGGTAGCGGCGAAGCCAGCCGTACAGCCAGGGAGTGTACAGGGCGACCAGCCGCTGCCAGGACGCGACATCGGCCGGGTCGCGCAGCCGTTCCAGCAGACTTCGGGAGGTTTCGTCCACGGGGGCGCTCCACTTCTGATTCCAATCGCGCGGACGTGATCCGTCAACACTTTTTTTGTGAAAGGAACGCCGCCGCCGCGCACTTTCGCTTTAGGAGAATGTCGATCCGCAGATTCCGAGAAACTGCCATGCGCTTGCAACAAAGCCGACGACGAGCAGGGTTTCGCCCACGGCTGCTGCGATTGGAAGACCGCCTCAGCCCGGCAGTGTACACGTGGACCGGCGGGCCGAGCGGCAACGGGACCGCCTGGAACGACCCCGCGAATTGGTCTCCGAAGGGCGTCCCGGGCAGTGCTGACGACGCCCAACTCTCCCTCACCGGCAGCAATCCCCTGATCGTCGTGAGCGGCGCCAATGTCCGTTCGGTGCAGTCCTCGCGCGACTTGTCGGTGACCGGCAGTTTTACAGTGGGGCCGTTCACCTCGTCGGCGGTGTGGATTCTCAACGGCGGATCGCTGCACGCCGACGGGGCAACCCTGTCTCTGAGTCGCGTGGACGGTCCGAGTTCGTTTGCCAACACCAGTACACTGACCTTGCTCAGTTCCACAATCAACGCCCCGTTTTCCAACTCCGGCACTCTCAATCTGAGCGGCGGCGGCGCCACCTTTGCCCTGGGATTCACGAATACCGGCACGATCAACCTGGTCGGCTCATCGAGCAATCTGCTATTGAGTTCCGGCACATTGACCAACGCCGCCGGCGGCACCATTGCCAGCGTCGGCCCAGCCGGCAGCCAGACGATTCACCTCGGCAACGCCGGCGCCGTGACACTGAACAATCTGGGAACGTTGAATGCCGCAGCCGGATTGACGATCGCCGGCTCCGGTTCGGGCCAGACCCTGCTCAATTCCGGCACGTTCACGATTCCCACGGGTCAGACGCTGGCGGTCAACCCCGATCTCACCTGGCAGGGCGGGTCCGTCAGCGGCAGCGGGACGCTGTACACATCCAACAACACCCTGACGCTCGCGGTCGGTCTGACCGTCACGAGTTCGTTCACGCTCATGCTCGGCAACGCCACGGTCGTCAACGGCCCCGGCACGCTGACGGTCGCCGCCGGCGGAAATCTGATCACCGATGGCAGCGCAGTGAACCTGCCGATCAATGTTCCCGTGATCAACGCGGGAACGATCGTCGGCGGCGCGCTAGGCACTTCGTTCAATGGCACTTACACCTCGATGGCCAATTCGACGATTCAATTGCGGCGGCCGACCGGCGGCGGCGCCAGCGTGTCCTTCGCGGCCGGGTTCGTCAACAACGGCCTGATCGAGTTCTACAACGCCGGAGATACTCTTCTGATTCAATCCGGAACATTGACCAACGCTGCGGGACGAACGATTCACGTCCGGCCCGGCAATGCCGGGTTTCGAACCATCACCCTGGCCAACGCCGCCACGTTTCAGAATCAGGGTTCACTGATCGTCGCGGCCGATCTGAATTTCTACGGCGGCGGCGGACAAAAGTTTGTGAACTCCGGATCCGTGACGATCGATCCCGGCCAGACGCTGGGTAACGGTGCTGATTTCCAGCTGGGTGGATCCATCGGCGGTGGCGGCCTGCTGGACCTGTCATTCGCAACAATCAGCCTGGTCTCGGGATTCACGTTGACCGTGGGCCCCGCCCTGTCGGTCAAGTTGCTCGTTACGACAGTCGACGGGCCCGGCGTCTTCTCCATCCCCGCGGGCGTGACGCAGGTCGCCAGCCAGACGACCTTCAATGGACCGCTGTCCCTCGCCGGCACGCTCAACGTTCAGGGCCAGGGCGTCATTCTCAACGGGCCATTGACCACGACGGCCGGCTCCGTATTGAACGTCAATTCTTTCGGCCTGAGCGTGAACACCAGCTTCACGAATCTCGGCGCGATCAATCTGACCAGCGATGGCTCCAGCGGCGGCACGACCCTGCTCCTTCGAAATAGCGCGTCGCTGACAAATTCGGCCGGCGGCACGTTCACGGTCGCGGCGGGGGCGGGGGGATTCCGCCAGATCTCCATCGGCGACGGCAGCACTCTCAACAACCTGGGCGCCTTTGCGGTCAACACTTCCGTGGAGGTGCAGTCGGGACCCGTGACTAATGCCGGCACGCTGTCGGTCGCGGCCGGGGCCGTGCTCACTGGTTTCGTGACCAACAACGCCGGCGGCCTGGTGATCGGCAATGGCACGATCGCCGGCGGCGTCACCGGCGCCGGCAAGGTCAGCCCCGGCTTCTCGCCAGGGCTCCTCACCGTCAACGGCAACGCCACGATCGGCGGCTTGATCGTCGAGCTCAACGGCACGAACGCCGGCACGCAGTACGACCAACTAGTTGCGACCGGCACAACGAGCCTCTCCGGGCCCTTGACCGCGACGCTCGGCTATTCGCCGACCGTCGGCGATCAATTCATCATCATCAACAACACGGGGGCCAGCCCCATCAGCGGCACGTTTGCCGGATTGCCGGAAGGCGCGTCGCTCGTGATCGGCGGGCTGAACTTCACGATCACCTACGTCGGCGGCACCGGCAATGACGTGGTGCTGAACCGCGTGGCCGGCGTGCCGGTCCCGCAGGTGAACGCCGTGCAGGTCAACGACGGCTCGGCCCAGCGATCGCGGGTCACGAGCCTGCAGATCACCTTCAACACGCAGGTCAATTTCGCGGGGTCCGTCGCCAGCGCGTTCACCCTGGTTCGAACCGGCGGCGGCGCCGTCTCCTTCAACGCCTCCGCCAGCGTCGTCAACGGCGTGACCGTGGTTCTGATCAACAATTTCACCGGGACAGAGTCTCAGTTCGGATCGCTGCGCGACGGGCGGTACACCCTGACCGCGCTCGCCTCGCAGATCTCCAACGCCTCGGGCCAACTGAACGGCGGCTCGAACTATACGTTCGGTGATGCCCAGGGACTCTTCCGGTTTTTCGGCGACGCCAACGGCGATCGCCGCGTGGACATCGCCGACTTCGGACTCTTCTCCACGACCTACGGTTTGCTCTCCGGGCAGCCGGGCTATCTCGGCTACTTCGACTTCAACAACGACGGCCGGGTCGACATCGTCGATTTCGGACAGTTCAGCATCCGCTACTTTACAACGTTGCCGTGATCGGCTAGCGCAAGCAAAGGCCCCCGCGACCGGAATCGCAGGGGCCTCGCGGGGTCATGGACACAAACCAGTTTACTCCGTCGCGGCCTTCCGTCGGCGGCGAATGGCGGCGATCACCGGCGGCACGGCCAGCGAGGCCAGGATCAGCGAGCCAGGCTCGGGGATCGGCTCAAAGTTGCCAATCAGAGCGTTGACGCCGTTGCCGAGAAGCCGGACGTTGTCGAAGAAGAAATTGGCCGGGCCGGAACCGCCGCCCACTTGGGCCACGAATTCGATCCGCGCCAGTTGGATATCCGGATGGGCCAAAAGCAACTGAGCGACGGTCTTGGTCTGACCGTCGCTCGGATCGAGGCCCGTGAAGTTCGAGAGATTCCACGTCAGCGTCCGCGTGCCGTCCACCCCGGACCACTGCCCGGCCAGCCCGAGGCTGTCCGTCGCTCCGCCGCTGGCGAAGTTCCGCTGAATAAAGAGGTTGATCCCGGTCGGCAGACTCGGAACAGGATTCGAGAACAGGCTGACCGTCAGTTCGTTGCTTTGGGCGAATCCCGAAAACTGCCCGCCCGTCCCGCTCAGCTGATTGCCGATCAACGTCAGATCGAATGACAGGGTCGTCGCCTGTTGCATCTCGGCCAGCTTGTTATTGGACAGCTCCGTGCCCGGCGCGAGCAGGTTACCGGTCGAAGGGCCCCAGAAATTGCCCTGAGGCACCGTCGCCTGCAGTGCGTTGGTTCCCAGCGTCACGCCAAACAGTGATTGCGACGTGTAGATCGTAGATCCACCAGGACCGCCAGCCGTTCCCCAAGCGTCCAGCTGTGCGTGCGCGCTCGAGGCGAGGGAAAGACCAGCCACGACGGCCAGGATCCCCGTCATCCGGCCAAAGCGATCCGCTGCATGTGTCTTGATCGTCGTCACTTGTGATCCCCCCACAGATGTGCGCCAGCGCTCCACCGCCCGAGCTCGTATGGACGATCTCTCTGCCCGCATGAGCGAGGTCAAGCAAGTCAGTGCGTTTCATAACGGAACCGAACGAGGATTTTCCAGAAAGTTCGTCGCGATGGCGGCTTCACTGAGCTCGCGGCCAGACGCGTCGTTCGCCTCCCTTTATCGAACGCACTACAATCAGCGGTTGCCCTGTGCGATTTCGAGGCCATACGATGAACCGACGTGCGTTTCTCGCCGGCGCCGCCGCGGGCGTCGTTGCCAGCTCAACTCGAGCTCTCCTCGCCGAACGTCCCGATGATCGGTCGCTGCGAGTCGGTCTGATTGGCTGCGGCTGGTACGGCAAGTGCGACCTTCTGCGGTTCATCCAGGTGGCGCCGGTCGAGGTTGTCTCGCTCTGCGACGTCGATCAGCGCATGCTCGCCGAAGCCGCCGATCTCGTCGCCGCCCGGCAGGCATCGCATCGGCGTCCGCGACTCTACGGCGACTACCGCCGAATGCTGGCCGAACGCGATCTGGACGTCGTCGTGATCGGCACGCCGGACCACTGGCACGCTCTGCCGACCATCGCCGCGTGTGAAGCCGGCGCCGACGTCTACCTCGAGAAACCGATCAGCGTGGACGTGGTCGAGGGGCAAGCGATGGTGGCCGCGGCCCGAAAACACGGGCGCGTCGTGCAGGTCAACACGCAGCGCCGCAGCACGCCGCACTTGATCGAAGCGCGCGATCGCATCATCCGCGAAGGCCGGCTCGGGACCATCGGCCAAGTGGAAATCTACTGCTACTGGCACATGCGCTCCCGCGAGAATCCACCCGACAGCGATCCACCGCCGGAACTCGACTACGAGATGTGGACCGGGCCCGCGCCGATGCGGCCGTACAACAAGCTGGTCCATCCGCGCACCTGGCGCGCGTTCACCGAATACGGCAACGGCATCATGGGCGACATGTGCATCCACATGCTCGACATGGTGCGCTGGATGCTCGGACTCGGTTGGCCGAAACGCATCACCTCCACCGGCGGCATCCTGGTCGAAAAGTCGAGCAAGGCCAACATCCCGGACACGCAGAGCGCCGTTTTCGACTTCGGCGACCTGAGCGTCGTCTGGCAACACCGCACCTGGGGGCAAATGCCGGATCCGAATTATCCCTGGGCGGCGACTTTCCTCGGCGACAAGGGCACGCTCAAGGCCAGCTTCAAGAGCTACGATTTCACGCCGGTCGGCGGCGGCGCCGGCGTCCACGGCGATTACGTGATGGAACCCGGCCGGTATCCCGAAGACGAAACCGAGAAAGACCTTGAGAAACACGTGGCCCCGGCGATCCGAGCGCACGTGCGGGATTTTCTCACAGCGCGCGCGACGCGCGCCCGGCCCGTCGCCGACATCGAAGAAGCTCACATCTCAACCGCGTGCTGCATCCTGGCGAATCTGTCGATGCAGCTGGGTCGGACTCTCGCCTGGGACCCGCAGCGGCAGTGCGTCATCGGCGACGAGGAAGCGAATCGCCGGCTCCGCCGACCGTATCGCGCGCCGTGGGTGCATCCGGAGCCCTGAGCCACCCGGCGATTCAGGCGCGTTGCAGGATTTCCAGCATGGCGCGATCGAGCTTGTGGCCCCGGAACTCCTCGTAGGCCACGTCGGTCCGCCCGCTGTCGAGCACGCCGAAATTCCCATGCAGATTCCACAGCGCCCAGCCCCAGCCGGCCTCGCGCCAAAGTTCGGTCAGGTCGCGCATCCAGGCGAGAGCGACGGGATGTGGCGTGAACTGATGCGCGCCCCATTCGCCGACGTGCACGCCGACGCCCTTGGCCGCCAGCGCCCGCCACGGCTCGATGCGCTCCTTCCGCAGCCGCTCCTTGTCCCAGAGTCGATCGCGCTCGTCGCGGATCGGCCAAGTCGGCTTGGGCCAACCGTCGGCTCCCGGCACCCAATTGGCCTTGTAATGCGTCACCCGCATCGGATCGTAGCCGCGAGTGCTCTGGGCCACCTTCAGTTCGATCAGCCCCGGCACGGGGACGCGGCCCCATTCGAGTCCATCGGCCAGGATCAACCGCCGCTCATCCTGTTCGCGGATCGCCTCGATGAGCCGCTGCGCGACGCGAACGTAGGTCTCCTCGGTGACCCGCGCCGGTTCGTTCAGCAGATTAAAGCTGATCTGCGTATTCGGCACGCCGCGGTATCGCCGCGCGAATGCCGCCCACTGAAACGCGCAGCCGTCAAGCACTTTCTCGTCGGTCCACAGATCAAACGGTTCCGCCGGCGGATTGACGCAGTATCCCGGCGCCCGGTGGAAGTTCAGCGACACGTGAATGCGATGCCGGCGGCCAAATTCGACGGCGTCGTCGATCTCCTTCAAGACCGGCTCACTCATTCGCCGCAGGTCGTCCGGATTCGACCAGCAGCGATAGGACAGCGGCAAGCGCACGAAGTCGAAATCCCATTCGCGGAGCAAGACGAAGTCGCGCTCGTCGAACGGGCGATGGCGGTGGCCGTAACACTTGTTGAGAAGGTTGAACCCGCGCCAGCGCGGCAGCCGGGCGTACGTCGGCTCGACCGGAGCCGGACGATCGGCCGCCACCGCTCCGATCGCAGCAAGTGCCAGTGAATGGCGAAAGAACTCTCGGCGATTCATCGGTTATCCGTAGTCAGTCGTTCGGTGTCCTTCATCAGCGCCGGTCGCCGAGCTCATCTGAAGCGTGATCACGAGCACGGGCTTCGAAATCGCGCAAAAGCCGCGGCCCGCCGATTACAAAACTGGCCGAATCTCGCTGAGTCTCGGTGACTTCGCATTTCATCGTTGCATACTCACGGGCGGTCGGGGTTTTTCTGTGACTGTTCAGGGTGCGTCGAGTCGGACAATTGCTCAAGGAGTCGGGCGCTGAAGAGCATCGCCCGCCCACTGTGATACGCCGCTTGCCAGGGTGAACTGCGCTCGGATCGCAGCGGCGAGCCGTCGGCTGTGCGCGCCGCCCACCATCCCCCTTCCGGCGCGACCTGATGCCTCTCCACAAAATCGAGCGTCTCACAGAATCGCTGATAGTACTCTGACCGACCAGTGAGCCGCGCCATTTCCAGCATCGACACCAGCGCTTCCGCCTGGACCCACCATTCCTTGCGAGTGTCGTCGGCAGGTTTTCCGACCGGCCCGGCATAGTAAAACCCGCCGTGAGCGCGATCGTATCCGTGCGCGATGCTGCTGCGGCAAAGACCGTCCGCCCAGGAACGGAACAGCGCCGGCGGCATCCCGGCGGTGCGAGCCGCGTCGAGCGTCAGCCAGGTGCATTCGACATCGTGACCATAACTCGCCCGCAGGTTTGCCGGCGTCTCGATCAACTTCCAATCCGCCGTCCAGCCGTCAAGATTGCAGACGTGCTCCGGATGTCGCACGGTGCTGACATTGATCGCGATCGTCTCCAGCAGGCGAGCGCGGACCAGTGGATCGGGCCAGACGCGGTACAGCTCCGCCAGCGCTTCCATGACGTGCAGATGCGTGTTGTAGGTCTTCGTGCCGATGGCGCCGACGTAGGCCGGCTCTTTCGGATTCGTGATCGGCGTCCAATCACGATAGAAGAACTCGACGTAGCCGCCGTGCGCGCCGTCATGCGCGCGCGCTTCCAGCGTGCGGAAAAGGTCCTGAGCCGCGGCCAATGCCGCGGGGCTCTGCGTGGCTCGGCTGTAGGCAGCCAGGCCGTACAGCGCGAAGGCATTGAGATAGACGTGCTTGCGCGGATCGCGGACCTCGCCGGCGTCGCCGACCTTCGAGAAATACCCGCCGTTCTCCCGATCTCGGAAGTGCTTCTCCAGGAACTCGAAACCGGAGCGGGCGGCGGCAAGTGCGCCCGGTCGTTCGACGTTCTGCTGCGCGAGCGTCGAAAAAAACCACAATTGCCGGGCCTGGTGCGTCAGGAACTTTTCGCCGGTCGCCGCAAAACGTCCGTCGCGGAGCGATTCGAGATACCCGCCGTGAGCAGCATCCACGCACGCTGGCAGGTAGAAGTCGATGATGCTCGCCTTGAGGATGCGCCGGCAGCGCTGTGCCTGCCGGAGCATTTCGTCGCGCGATGGAACCGGATCACCCGAAGCCGGCAGAGCCGGACCGAGACACCAGCCGACGAGAACAACGGCGCGCATTCCAAGCGAAGGTGGGCTCACAATCAGTTAGTCCGATTCGAGTCGGCCACCGAACGCCGGTCCTCAGTTTCCGAACGCGTTCAAATCCCAGAGTTTGATCGATTGATCGTAGCTCGCTGAAGCCAGAGTCTTTCCGTCGGGGCTGAAGGCCAACCCGTGAACGCGATCGGTGTGTCCACGGAGCACAGCCAGGTTCTCACCATCGGTCAGCCGCCATAACCGGACGGTCCAGTCGTGCCCGGCCGATGCGAGCCAACTTCCATCCGGAGAGAAACAGACAGTCCGAACGGCGGATCGATGCCCCGTCAGCGCCGCGATTTCGCGCCAGGTTGTCGTGTCCCAGACGCGGATGACGCCGTCATTTCCGGCGGACACCAGCCGCCGACCGTCGGGACTGACCGCCACGCCGAGCACGCCGCCGGTGTGCATCAGGGGCTCAAAGAGTTCGCGACCGGACGACACGTCCCAGATGCGCACCGTGTGATCGTAGCTGCCGCTGGCCAGCCAGCGCCCATCCGGCGCGTAGGCGACGGCATTGACGGGTTCCGTGTGCCCGCGCAAGGAGCGGCGCTCGCGCTTCTGCTCGAGATCCCAGATGCGCACAGTGCGGTCCCAACTGGAGGTCGCCAGTTCTCCTCCGCGCGGATCGAACGCCAGGCCGCGAATTGGCCCATCGGCGTGCCCGCGCATCGCCGTCAGCAGCCGGCCGGTCTGGGCGTCCAGGATCGTCACCTCGCCGGAACTGCTCGCCGTGGCGAGGCGCAGCCCATCGGCTGAAAAAGCGATTGCAAAATAATCGGACGGCTCGTGCCCGAGCCACTCTCGGTCCTGCACGCGCAGGTCGATGACGCGAATCGGCTCCGGCGATCCGCGTTGCCAGATACGAATGGCCCAATCGCCGCCGACCGAGGCCAGCCGCTGTCCGTCCGGGTGGAACGTGACGCCGAGCGCGCGATCGGCGTGCCCCAGCAGAGTCTCACGCTCGACCGATTGAGCCGGACCGCTCCACGGCGAACCATCCCAGACGCGTACGAGACGATCGTTGCCGGCGGAGGCGAGCCAACGCCCGTCCGCGCTGAAAGCCACCGAGCGAACCGCGTCGGTGTGGGAGTGCAGCGTCAGCGCTTCGGCGCCGGAGACGAGGTCCCAGACTTTGACCGTGTGATCGAGGCTTGCCGACGCCAAGCGAATGGAACTGACGTGAAAGGCGAGCCGGACGACGGGATCGGTGTGCCCGCGAAAGGTGCGGAGCGCTTCACCCGTCGCCGCCTCCCAGACGCGGATTTCGCCGGCGTCGCCCCGGCCGATGTCGCCGTCGCCGGTGGCCAGTAGGCGGCCATCGCGGCTGAATGCCACCCCTCGCACCGGGTTCTTGTGCCCGAGCAATTCCCGGCGAACGGCGCCGCTGGAGGCATCCAGCAGTCGCACGACGCCCAGCGCATCGCCCACTGCCAGGTGAGCGCCGTCCGGGCTGACCGCCAGGCTCCACGGCTTCCACGGCGGCTTGATCGCTGTCAGCAGTTGTCCCGCGTCGGCGTCCCAGATGCGCAGCGCGCCATCGTTGGCCTGCGTGTAAAGTCGATCGCCCTTCGGGCTGTAACCGATAAACTCGACGTGGCCGCCATGTTCGCCGAGAGTGTGCACCACCTCGCCGCTGGCGGGATCCCAGATGCGAGCCGTGCGGTCCCAGGAGGCGCTGGCCAGGCGCCGACCGTCCGGCCGGAAGGCCAGGTCGTACACCACGCCGGTGTGTCCAGTCAGCACGCGCAACGGCCGGCCGGACGCATCCCACAGCCGGATTGTCCGGTCGAAACCCGCCGTCGCCAGCACCTGACCATCGGGGCTGAAGGCGACGGCATGAACCGTCCCGGTATGTCCTCGCCGCGGGACCTGCTCGGCCCGGCACAGGCGATTCAGGCAGTGCCATTCCCAGTTCCGCAAATCCTCGGGGCATTCATGGAGTAGCGCGATGGCCCGGCTGGGGTTGTAGGCGGAGAGCGTGCGCTCCGCCAGCGCGATCCGATGGAGATACAGTTGCCCGAGCTGGATGTTCTGAGCGTTGGCGAGCGCGCGGCCATGTTCAATCGCCGCTTGCAGCCGCGCCTCCGAACTCCGCGCCTGTTCTCGGCGGACGAGGCTGTCGCCGATGACGGCAGCGATGAATCCGGAGAGAATCAGCGCGGCGGTGGCGGCGACGGCCGCAGGATGCCGGCGCGCCTCGCGCCGCAGCCGGGCCAAGACCGGTTCGCGGTACGCGCTGACCGGTTCATCGGCCAGCCAGTGCTGGACGTCGTCGGCCAGGGCCGCAGCCGTGGCGTATCGCCGAGCCGGGTCGCGGGCCAGCGCACGCAGGCAGATCGCTTCCAGCGCCGCCGGCACGCCTCGAACCACGCTGCCCGGACGCGGCGGCGGCCCCGTTCGCAATTGGGTCAGCACTTCCGCGGCATCGGCCGCGGCATACGGCGGTTGCCCCGTCAGAAGTTCGTAAAGGATGGCGCCGAGTCCGTAGACATCGGACAGCGCATCAGCCCGGCCGTCGGCCTGCTCCGGCGCCATGTACGCCGGCGTGCCGAGGACCTGCCCGGCGGCCGTTTGACGCGAGTCGCCCGGCGCCGCCGCGCCGACGGCCGACTCGCGATCGCCCGCGATCTTCGCAAATCCCCAGTCGAGAACGACGACTTCGCCGAAATCGCCGAGCGCGACGTTTGCCGGCTTGAGATCGCGATGCACCACGCCGCGGGCATGGGCATACGCCACCGTGTTGCACACGCTGACGAACGCAGTCAGCAGCCGCGTCCGCGTCACGGCCGACGGCCGCGGCGTCCGATGATACTCGGCGATCGCTTCCGTCAGCGTGCGCCCCTGCACCAGCCGCATCGTGTAGAACGGCGGCTGGTCCAATGCGTCGGGATCGGCCGAGAGGTCGTATACGGGGACGATGCCCGGGTGTTGCAGCCCGCCGGTGACGCGCGCTTCGTTGATGAACCGGGATTCCAGGGCCGGCTCCGCGGCGCGGTCCGGGCGCAGCACCTTGAGCGCCACTTCGCGGTTGAGTTCTGTGTCGTAAGCCAGCCAGACTTGGCCGATGCCGCCCTCCGCCTGCAATCCGCGCAGCAAGTATCGGGCGCCGGCTTCCGGCGCGTCGTGCCGCAGAGCGTCGGGGATCGATTGCGAGCGGAGCCGGTGCAGCAGATGCAGGACCGCGATGTCGTCGGCGTCGGAAACGGGGGCCAACGGGGTCTCGCCGCTGCCCGCAAGCGCGTCGTCGTACGCCACGAGCCGCGCCACTTTCCGCCCATCGTCGGCGAGATCACCGAGCGGCGCCGTCACGTCGCAACTCCGATTTGAGCCGCTCCAGGGCGCGGGCCCAGAGCATCCGGGCCGCGTCGGCGGATCGCTCCATCCGGCGGCCGACGTCCTCGAATGACAGGTGCTGCTGATAACGGAGCGTCATGACCTGCTGGTAGTCGGCCGGCAGGCGCGCGATCGCCCGGTTCAGCCGATCAAGCTGCTCATCGGCGATGATTTGAACGCTGGGGGTCGGCGCCCGGCCGGCAATCTGGCTCGGCCGCACCACGGCGTCAGCCGAACCGAGCGGGATCTCCCGCGACAACTGCCGCTTACGGGTGCCGCGGAATCGTCGGCCAAGCTGCGCCGCCTTGTGCATCAACAGGCAGCGCAGCCAGGCGCGGAGCTGGGCTTCGGATATCCCGTCGAAACGTTGAAACTGCCGGTGCGCTTCGAGAAACGTCTCCTGAACCAGATCCGATGCGCCGCCCTTGGCCCGCAAGGCCGGTCCCAGCGCTTGCCGGGCGACTTCCAGCAAGTATCTTCGGCAGCGATCGAGCGCCTGCCCGATCGCTTCGTTCGACCCGGCCTGCGCTTTCGACAGGATCGACGACGGGCTGCCAGACATAGCCCCTCCCGGAACCGGGCGGTAGACAGCACTTGACCGAACTCGACCGATTGTATGAGTTTACCTACATGCGCGCGGCCATGCAACCATTCGTCGCCCGGAATCCGCGGCGGTTCGATCCGCCGGCCGTTCGGTTCCGCTTGGATTGGCACTACCCTGATTAGGGCCGGGGTTCGCGGGCCAGAGACAGAATCCTATCCATCGGCAGTTCGACTCCGAGCTGCATGTAGAAGGAGACCGAATCATGCGACGGCGGCGAAGCGCGTTTACGCTCATTGAACTGCTCGTGGTGATTGCGATCATCGCTGTGCTCATCGGTCTGCTGTTGCCCGCGGTTCAGAAAGTGCGCGAGGCTGCGGCGCGGACGAAATCGACGAACAACTTGAAGCAACTGGCCTTGGCGTTCCACACCTACCAGGACGCCAATGGCGAGCTGCCGCACAACGGCGTGTGGAATTATTGCCACTGGATCTGGGGTCCGGCGCCGCCGCCCGGCCCGCCGTGGAGCGACGCCGCTCTCCGTCCGGCACTCGCTCAAGGAGCCGGGTGGTGCTACAAAATCCTGCCCTTCATCGAACAGCCAGGCTTGTACAACAACAACGGCGGCGTGTATTCCGCGACGTCGATTCCTCCGATCTACGTCTCGCCGATCCCCACCATCATGGACCCCGCTCGGGCCGCCAACGGCATGTCGTCGATCCGCTTTGACCCGGCGAACTTTAACAACACGTACCAGTTGGCCGGACCCGTCAGCGACTATTCCGCGAATGCCCTGTTGATTGGTTCCGGTCTCAACACGGTTTCCGTCAACGGCTCTCCAAGCTATCCTCCCGAGTGGTGGGCCGGACCCGGAAGCTGGGCGATGTTCCGCCGACGACTCGAAACCATTCCCGACGGCACCTCCAACACCATCATGCTCGGCACCAAGGGATTGGCGACCATCGCTTACGATCAACGCGGCGAGGAACAGTTGACCGCATCCAACGGAGCGATCCTCTACGTCTGGGACCGGCCGATGACGGACTGCGGACCGGACGATTACTCCAATTTCCGATCCTATGGGCCGGACACGACCTGGTGGATGGCCGGCAATTCGACCGATCCTTCGGAACCGCTGTCAGGACTGCCCGGCTCGCAGTTCCAGTTCAACCCCGGCTTTGCGACCTGGTGGTACAAGACCTTTGAAGTCGTTCGCGACGCTCCGGATTTCGATTTTCAGAACCGGTGGGGCGGGCCATATGCTGGCGGCGGCTTATTCGCCCTGGCGGACGGCAGCGTTCGCACTCTCCGCCACGGCACCGGCTATCGGATCATCATCCCGCTCGTCACGCCCCGCGGCGGCGAAGTCGTCAATCTCGACGGCAATTGAACTGGAGCGGCGCCGCGGATCAGGGAAATGAAGCCACGGAGGCGCGGCAGGCACGTGGACGAAAAACGCTGGGATTAGGGCTGCTCCGCGTGCTCCGGGCCTCCGTGGTGTCCTTTTAAATTCGTTCACCACGGAGACGCTGAGGGCGCGGAGTAGAGGGGTGCGGCGACCGATGCGACGAACTCTCAACGCGATGACCTTGGGGGCTGTTCTGTGCGCACTGGTCGGGTGCGACGGTTCGCAACGCTCCGCGTTCAAGGGCGAGACCGTCAACGCGTTCAACGGGCGCGTCGTCGCCGGCGGCCAGCCGGTCAACTTCCCGGCGGACGAGAAAGTGATCCTTCGAGTCTATCATCAGGGCAGCGCCCAGATGTGGGGCATCCCGTTGCAGCCCGACGGCACGTTCAAGATCGGCTGGATGCCGATCGGCAAGTACACGTCGGTTCTGGAGCGGGCGTCCAAGATCGCCAAGGGCAGCCGCTCGAATTTGACCAGCATCCCCGGCGGATTCGAGATCGTCGCCGGCCAGACCGAGTACGTCATCGATCTCGGCAAGAACTTCAAGCCTTGACGATCTGGCAATCCGGATGCGACAAGCCCGCGGTGGCATTCCGCGTGTCGATCACCAACCGGCTGTTTGAAACCACGAACTCGTAATCGACGGTCGAATGATCGGTGACGATCACGACGGCGTCCTGCGCTGAGAGGAATGCTCCGGTCAGCGGGGTGCTCTTGAGCTTGATCGAGTGATGGCGCATCGCCGGCAAGGCCGGAACGAACGGATCGTGGTACGACACCAGCGCGCCCTTCGCCTCCAGCGCCTCGAGGATCGTGAACGCGGGCGATTCGCGCGGATCGTCCACGTCGCGCTTGTAGGCCACGCCGAGCACGCACACATTCGATCCCTTGAGCGGCTTGCCGTGGTCGTTCAGCGCCATGGCGACGCGCTGGAGCACATAGTTGGGCATCTGCGTGTTGACTTCGCCGGCCAGTTCAATGAACTTCGTGTTCACGCCGACCCGCCGCGCCGCCCAGGTCAGGTAAAACGGATCGATGGGAATGCAATGACCCCCAAGGCCCGGTCCCGGGTAAAAGGGCTGGAAGCCGAACGGCTTCGACTTGGCCGCCTCGATCACATCCCACACGTCGATTCCCATCGCGTCGAAGACGACCTTCAATTCGTTGACCAGCGCGATGTTCACGGCGCGATAGGTATTCTCCAGTATCTTGCACGCCTCCGCAATCCGCGTGTTGGCCACCGGCACGACCTGCTTGACGACCGCCGAATAGAACGCGACGGCGAGGTCGCGGCTGGCGGCGTTGACTCCGCCGACGACTTTCGGAATGTTGCGCGTCGAGAATTGCGTATTCCCGGGGTCCTCGCGCTCGGGGCTGAACGCCAGAAACAATTCCGCGCCGGCGCGCAGGCCCGATTGCTCCAGGATCGGTTTGAGAAGCTCCTCCGTCGTGCCGGGATACGTCGTGCTCTCGAGGACGATGAGTTGGCCGGCGCGCACCTGCCGCGTCAGCATCCGGGCCGTCGCCACGACGTAGCTCAGGTCCGGCTCACGAGCTTCGTTGAGCGGCGTCGGCACGCAAATCACGATCACGTCAAGATCGCGAAACACCTCCGGGTCCGACGTGGCAAAGAACCGATCGGTCTTCAGCAACTCGCCGATGCGGTCCGATGAAATGTGGCGGATGTAGCTCTCGCCGCGGTTGAGCCGGCTGACCTTGTCGTCGTCGATGTCGTAGCCGCGGACGGTGAACCCGCTGGCGGCAAACGCCTCGGCCAGGGGCAGGCCCACGTAGCCCAGGCCGACGACGCCGACCTCCGCAGTCCGATTCCGAATCCGTTCCATCAGTTGCTGAGCGAGAGCCTGCTTGGCTTTAACGGCGGCCATATCATCGGGTCTCCCGGGAGGGGTCCGTCGTCCATGAAGGTACCAGGGATCGGGAAAGAGCATGGGCGCGACTCAGCGCGGCGACGCGTCGCCGACTCCATAGTGCCGGGCCTTGTTCAGGGCGCGGTCGGCCAGCTCGATCTGCCCGGCCTGCCGGTGCATGGCGGCCAGATCGAGAAACCGGGCGGCCGTGGGCGCGTCGGCCAGGGCCTCGGCCAGATCGCGCGCCCCGGCGGCCGGATCGCCGCCCACGAAGCGCACTCGAGCGCGGGTGTCGAGTAATTCGTCCATCGGCCCGGCCAGTTCGATCGCGCGCTCGATCAGACGCAGCGCTTCGGCCGATTGCCGCGGATCCCCGGCCAGCGACCAGGCCAGGTTGTTCAGTGCGGCGACGTTGTCCGGTTCCCGCGCCAACGCCTCACGAAACGCCGCGATCGCCTGCGCCGGCCGGTTCGTCAACTGATACACGTCGCCGAGATTGACGCGCAGCCCATTGGCGTCCGGCTGGCGCGCCAGTCGCTCACGGAGTTCGGATTCCATGGCCTGCGCTTGCGACGGGTCGACGGGCCCGGATCGAAGAATGGCCACGAAGGCGGCGGCGATCGCCTCGGCCGGCCAGCGCTCCCGTTCCGCGCGGAGACGGGCGAGCGCCTGGGCCGACTGCCCGTCCTGCGCCAGCAACGTCACGAGCCGCTGCAATCCCTCCACGTCGCCGACCGGCAGCGATGAAAGTTGTTCAATGGCGAACCGGCGCAGGGCTCGGGCCGCTTCTGGTTGTCGATCCAGCGGATAGGCCCGAAGCAGTTCGGCGATGAACGCGGCGGATTGCCGGCCGCGCTCCGCTCGCACCGCCGCAGTCGACTCGACGGCGATAGCGTCTCGAAGTCCGGCCACGGCCAGGTCTGGTCGGCCGGTCAGCACGCGCAGTTCCGCTTCCATGAACGCGGTGTCGAGTAGCTGCGGCCCCAGACGGCGCAGCGTGGACAGCCGTGCCTCCGCTTCGGCCCAGTCCCCGTCGTGCAAGGCGTCCCGGACCAGGAACGCAATGCAGCCGTAATGACCGGCGAATTCGTTGCGCATGCGGTCGCGCAGGGCGCGAAGCTTCGGCTCGTCGTTTTCCGCGCGATAGAGTTTGGCGAGCACCAGGCAATCGTCAGCGGCATTCGCGCGCGATCGATCCTGGATGGTTTCGAGCAGGCGAATCGCTTCCTGGCGCGCGGTGCGGGAACCGTCGCCGATCGGCCGGCTCTTCTGGGAAGCCAGGACCAGCGCGCGGGCGCGGATATCGTCAGCCAGCCAGCCGTCGCCGAGCTTGTTTGCGTCGAGCAATTCGAGGGCGCGGCGGGAGTTGGCGAGCGTCGGCGTCTGTGCGAGCAGCAGCGCCAGTTGCCGCCGAGCCCACCGCGTGTCGTTCGCGCTGACGGAATCCGGCAGGCCGGCGAGTGATTCCAGCGCGGCGCGCGCATCGGCGGGGCGGTTCGTCAGCAACGCCAGCCCGGCCAGGGCCCGCAACGCGCGCGGGTCGTCCGGCTTGAGCGCCGCCGCGGATTCGTACATCTGCCGGGCGTCGGCGAAGCGCTGCCCGGCTTCGAAGGCCCGGCCAATGAGCAAATTGGCCTCAATCGGCGGCAACGCCTGCCGAACCTCGGCCACCGCGGCACGGAATCGGGAGTCGTCGCCGGCCGCGAGCCGATCCTTCAGCAGCGCGGCCCATGCATCGTGCGCCGCCGGGCTGGCCGACGCCGAGCGCCGAAGCACCGCTTCTGATTTGTCCGCCAAGCCCATGCGGGAGAACAACTGGCCGAGCCACGCCTGGTTGACGGCGTGATCGGGCGGGCACTCGGCGAGAAGTCGATCGGCGAGCCGTTGCCGGGCGGCCGCGTCGAGGATCGGCGTCGCGGCGACGACCATGGCCGGCGGCGTGCTCAGTCGGAGTTCCCCGGCCAGCACGTCGCGGAGGATCGTCAGCGGCGCTTGACCGCTCGATCCGGGCGCCGCGATCAACAGTTCTTCCAGCGGTCCATCGAGCAAGCCTCGCTGCACCGCCAGGCGATACTGCTCGAGCGCCGCATCGGGCCGGCCGACGCACTCGGCGATCCGGCCGCGCAGGTAGGGAATCGCGGGATCGATGGGCCGAAACCGCTCGGCCCGCGCCAGATACTCTTCGACTTGGGCGAATCGGGCGGCGTCGCCGAGCCAGATCAGGCGTTCGGCCTCGAGCCGCGCGCGGCACGCGCCGTCCTTGCCTTCCAGGGCTTCGATTTCCGCCAGGAGCGCGGTTCGTCGCGTCTCGTCGCCCCGCCGCAGCGCGATCGCGTGCAGCGCCTCGCGGCTGGCGAAATCGTCCGCGCGAACGAGGGCCAGTCGCTCCAGCATGCGAGTCACGCCGTCGGCGTCGTCGAGCAGACGCAGCCCGGCGATGACTTGCCGAAGGACCTGCAAACGATCGTCGGCTGGAAACGATTCAAGGTTTTGTCCGAGCGCGGCCAGAACGTTGGCGCGATTGCGATCGCCTCGGGCCGCGATCAGTCGGGCGCGGACCAGGCGGAATTCGGGATGATCGCCAGCCCATTGTTCGGCTTCGGCGAGCGCAGCCAGGGCCCGATCGGCGCCAAACTTCAATTCGAACAGCTCGGCGCGGAGGGCGTGGAGCGCGACGTTGGATTGCTGCTGCGCCAGGTGGCGCATGAGTTGCGGCAAGATGGCGTCGGGGCGATTGCGCACCCGCTCCAACTCGCCGCGGACCAGCGTCGGGTTCGGATTGGCGTCGTCCAGTTTCAGATTGTCGATCGCCTGCTGCAGGGCGGTCGAGGCGGCAGGATCGTTTTGGGCGGCGGCGATGAGGA
>JRYK01002834.1_pt1 | contig 34823 bp, 27 predicted proteins | sample 235381 | NCBI WGS metagenome assembly JRYK01 (sample SAMN03074220, study PRJNA261476) | activated sludge metagenome | biome: Wastewater Treatment Plant; feature: Wastewater; material: Activated sludge; isolation source: activated biomass of a wastewaster treatment plant treating hydrocarbon... ... | reverse complement strand
GGCCTCGATGGTCTTGCCCAGACCCACCTCGTCGCACAGCAGCGCCCGGTCGGGGAAGCGGCCGACGATCGTCCGCGCTACCTGCGTCTGGTGGGGCCAGGGCCGGACGGCGCTTGTCTCCGCCGCCAGGTCGCCGGCGTTGAGCAGGGTGGGGGCGTCGCGCACGAACTGGAAGAGCAGCCGGTCGGCGGGCGTGACGACGGCCAACCCCGGCCGGCCTTCGCCGTCGCGGACGGCGGCGGGCGCGGGGCGCTCCAGCGGGTCGCGTTCGGGCGGTTGCGCCGGGGCGCGCTTGATCAGTTCGTCGCGGACGGCGTCGGGCAGGTCAATCGCCAGCCAGTCGCGGTCTTCGCCATGCCACAGGTCGTTGAACGAGGCGCGAATGTCGGCCAGGCGTTCGCGGTCGCGNNGGCCAGGCGTTCGCGGTCGCGCTCGCCTTCCCAGGAGCAGGCGACGGTGAACTCTTCGTAGTTGTGCTGCCAGGCCTGTTCGGACTCGTTGACGCTGCCGACAAAGCCGACCTGGTTGCCGGCGGCGTCGGTGAAGAGGCCCTTCTTGGTGTGATAGTAGTCGCGCGCCAGGGGGCCGGGGATGGGGCGGCCGCCGGGGCCGAGCGGCAACACGACTTTCATCTCCAGCGCACCGGTGGCCACCAACCAGGTCAGCGCGTCGAGCCGCTGTTGTAGCGAGCGGTCGAGCACCGGCCCTTCGCGCGCCAATTGGGCCAGCATCACTTCGCCGACGCGGGCGCGCAAGTCGTAGCCGGCGTTCAGGGCGGCCACGTCGTCTTCGGCCAGCTCCGCGCCGACCAGCAGCCGCATCCGCCCGCCGTTGGCGATGAGCCGGACGACGCCGGCGGCGGCCGCGGCCAGGGCCGACGAACGAAAGTAGCCCGCGCTGCGGTCATAGGCGACGCTGGCGGCGAGCGTGGGCAGATAGAAGCTTTCCAGCGGGTTGTCGTGGGGGCGATAGAAGCCGCGGTATTGGATGTCGGTTAGCTTTGGCTGATCGATGACCATCTTGGTGTTTGCCACCTCATCTTGCCCGCGGCCCAAGGCGTGGTTGAGCCTGCGGCATCGTTACGTCCCGTCCCCTTCCTCATCCTCCGCGCCAAATCCCAGCGTCATCTGCTCCCCCGCCACCTCCGCCTCTTCCTCCTCCACCGGCGCCGGTATCTCCTCGGCAAAGAACGCCAGCCGCAGCGCGTCCAGCGCCCGCGCCTCCGGCCGCACGAACTGCCCCTTCACCCGCGTCCGCGGCACGGCGTTCAGCAGCGCTTGCAGCGCCGCCCGGAACTGCGCGTCCTTCTTCAGCCCGCGGCTGGTCAGGAACAGGTCGCAGGCCCGCGCCCCGTCCTCTTCATAGAGCAGCATGGCCGTGTGCAGGGCGTCGATGAGCGTCTCGAACACGGCCGCGTCCGGGTCGACCACCCCCTTGCGCCGGCGGTGCTTCGGCTCCTGCAAGACGACGTACTCGCCCTTCTTCAGCGCCAGCCGCCGCTTGCTCATGACCTCGTCCATCTCTAGCCCCACCGCCAGGGCCAGCTTGCGCGCTTCGTCGTAGGGGAACTCCTGGGCGCGGAAGTCGTTCCAGGCCATGATCGTCCAGTCGGTCGGCCCGTCGAAGGCCACCGCCCGGCCGCCCACCAGCCGCTCCTTCTGCAAGCGCACCACCTCTTCGCGGGCCAGGTCCAGCGCCGTCTCCGGCCGCAGCGGGAGTGGCTCCCCCGTCTTCTCGTCCGTCGCCCGCGTCAGCACGGGCCACTGCTCGCTGATGACCGCCAGCGTGGGGCCGAAGGTGCTGATGTAGAGGTCGACCCCACGCACCCCGGCGGCGGCGTACTCGATGGCCTTCTCCCGCGCCACCCGCCGCACGCGATCCTGGATGTCGTCCCACCAGACGGGGGAGGGGCCACTGTCCAGTGGGCCACTGTTCAGTGGGGCGGTGGTCTGTCGTCCGTGGTCGGCGGTCGGCGGCCGGCGGTCGGCGGTCGTGCGTTTGCGGCACACCAACAAGATCGTGCTCGCCGCGGCGTTCTTCTTGGCCTGGTGCAGGCTGTGCTCGCTCTCGGTGTGGACGGGCCACGAGGCGTGGATGGCGAAGCCGGCGCCGATGAGGGCGCTGGCCAGCGTGTCCCAGGCCTCGACCTTCTTGTGGGTGAACATGACCGTCAGCGCGCCGTCGGGCCGCAAGACGCGGTGCATCTCGCGGAAGGCGGCGGCCATCTTGCGTTCGTAGTCCTGCTCGGCCAGCGCGCGGGCCTTGCCGGAACCTCGCGCTATTTCCTTGAAACGGTGCGCACTAGCTATTGCTTCATCGTCTTTGTTGGTCAGTTCATCACCGAACCAAGCTGGGTGCACATCTCCCAAAGTGCGCTTCAGCCATATATAGAAGTAATCCGCAAGTTCTGCGTACTGTACATTGTCGTAGTAAGGTGGGTCAACGCATATGTGGTGTATCGACTCATCAGCCAAATGAGGCAGGTTAGTTGCGCTACCCAGGGTAATACTCAGGAAATTTCCTTCTCCTTCGTTTGAAAATAAGGTTCGATCTTTGGGAGAAAGAAGCTTTGCGATTTCCCTATATGCGTCAATAACCTGACCAGTGACCCACGGCAACAGGTTCGCTGCTGCATCAAATTCACCGAACGTCCATTTCAAAGCAAAGTCGTGTCTTTGGAATGCACTCGCGATCTTATAACGTGTTGAGTCCCATGTGACTTGTGTAGAGTTATAGGAAGCAGCTTTATCGTAGGCGACCGCCAAATAGGTTAGGATAGCTTCGGCTTTCTCCCTTTCTACTGAAGCATACAGTTCGTTACGCACAACCCGGAGTTGCTCAGCGAGTGTACCCATTGCCAATAGCTGTCGTGGTGCAAAGGTATCTGCCCAAGTGCGAAACCCGTAGATACCCGCCGCCCAGTCGGCCCTTCCTTCCTTTCGAGCCTCCGTCGGAATCAAATCCCGCCGCTCCCACTCCGGCCGCAACCTGGCCAACTCCCCCTCCGCCGCCGCCACCGCCGCCTCATCCGCTGCCGTCGGGGCGCGAAAGTCGAAGCCGCCCGGCCGCTTGACGGCCACGGCGTAGAGCATCTGCCCCATGCGCCCCGCCTGGGCCTCGGCCTTGATGTAGTCGCCGCTGATCGTCTCGCCCGTCCAGGGGGAGCGGCCGGCCCCGCGGCTGACCGTGCCCTCGTCGGGCCGGGCCGCGGCGGCCGCCGCCCCGCGCAGGATGCGGAAGGCCGGCCGGGCCATGTCCGCCTCGGCCACCAGTTGCACGGCCGCCGGCTGTTCCCCGCGGCTCAGCCACCAGTTGGGGCTGAGCGGCACCGGCTTGCCCGTCGTCGGGCAGGCCACCGTGCGCGCCCAGAGGTAGGCCGCGCCCTCGGCGTCCGGGGGCAGGGGGGTGAAGTAGGGTTGCAGCTTGGGCTTCACCAGTTCGTACCAGCGCTTGCCCCACTGCTTGATGTCGTCGGCCAGCGCCGGGCCGAAGCGGGCGGGGTAGTCGAGCGTGGCCTTCAGGATGACCGCGGCCACGGGGTTGAGGTCGTTGGCGTAGGTCGTGAAGCCGTAGCGCAGGGCCTCGAAGGGAATGGAGCCGCCGCCGGCGAACGGGTCGAGGACGCTCAACTCGCGCGTGCCCCAGGTGTGCTCCAGCAGGTCGCCCAGCAGGGCCAGGTCGTCGGCGCTGGGGTTGACGGTGAAGGCGCGCGGGCCGGAGTAGGGGTTGACGATCATCTTGCCCGTCTGCCGGGCGCGGGCCAACGCTTTGCGCCCTTCCATGACGTCGGGCTTGACGCCGATGAGCTGGAAGAACCAGGCGTGGTAGGCGGCGGCGTCGGGGAAGCGGCGGCGCAGCGCTTCGGGCCAGTCGGCCGACCAGGCGGGCAGCACGCCGCCCAGGAGCGCGGCGCGGCTGACGGTCAGCGGCCGGCGCGCCCACCAGACGTGGAGGAAGTAGAGCGGCGGCAGGGCGCTGCTGGCCCCGCGTTCGCGCAAACTTTCCGCGCCGATGGCCTCGATGGGCAGCCAGGATTCGATGAGGAGGGGGTTCATAGTAAGCAGTATCCAGGAGTGGGGCAGTGGGGCGGTACTCCGTGAGGCCTTGGCCTGTTGCCTGCTGGCCGGCGGCTGTTCACAGGGAGCCGAAATAGAAGTCGTCGCTGCCCGGGTCGAGGGCGAAGCGCATGCGCTCCAGGCAGCCCGTAAGCCCGATGTAAGCCGGCAGATCGCCCCAGGCATCGGGCTGGCTCATGTCCGGTACGAAGACAGTGGCCTCGACCTCGTGGGTCACTCCCTCCTCAGCCGGAAACGTCACGCGAAGCAAATGGAGGTGGCCAGGAATGCTGTTGCCACGAATGTTGAGCCTGATGTGGTCGATGCTGTCGGCCGAAGAGAGGTTAATGCGTTGCGCCAACCAAGGGGGACAGACGACATAGGGCGCCGCTGTGTCTACCACGGCGCGCGTTTCGACGTCTTCAATCGCTACGCGCACCAGGACACGCGCCGAGGGATCGGCCGGCGAAGCGGGGCCGATCTCGCACGCGGCCAGGCCGGTGGCAAATGGTTCCCCATCCGCAAAGTGTAGCAGGCCTACCATACCGGCGTGACAAGAATGCCCGTTCCACGCACGTCGCCGACTTCGTTCAGGAGCGCCTCGGCGGTGGGCGCAGACGCCAGCAGAACACCGCCACGCAGCGCCACCCACTGACCGTGGTATTCGTGGCGATGAAGGCGCAGCCAGTCACGGTCGGTGCGGATGTCGGGGCGCGGCGACGCCTGCTGAGCGCTGATCGCTGGCGGGGCGAGGACGCGTGCCATACGCTTCAGTTCGTCGCTGGACGGGTGGGCCGCCTGTCCGCGCGCCGCCAGTTCGCGGGCCAGCAGGGGTGCGTCGACGCGAATCGCCAACCGGACGGCGATGGCGATGGCCGCCGGCGTCTGGACATTCCAATCAATCGCCCGCCAGATGGAGAGAAACGCGCGCCTATCCGCGGCTGTCGCGGCTGCTTCCAGCAACTCCAGGCCCACGACCGTCGTGCGCGCCAGCGACGTCCCGTCGCACGGGATATCTTCCTGAAGGGCAGCTGGTTCGGAGAGCGCCGATGTGGGCAGACGACTTGACTGGTCATCTTGGCGGCCGGTCGACCGCCAGCCGCCCGCCATGCCGAGCGTGCTGGCCACTTTGGATAAAATGCTGGGCTGCGTTTGCGCCCAGGTGCTGGTGATCATTGCCCACCTCCCTGAAAGCGAAGCAAGGTGTCGTCTGGAACGCACCAACGAAAGGCGTTGTAGATCAGGGCATGATACCGTTCACACCGTTCGAGCAGATCGTCCAGCGGCAACCGGTCCTCCTCAAAGCAGTCAAAGTCCAGGAGCAATGCCGGCCCATCGTCGCCGGCCTGCTCATAGCCGTAGCGCAGGTTTAACTGGGTTGGCGGCGTGCCAAAAGACAGTACGGCGATCATGTTGGTCACCTTGTCCCAGGTCGGACCGCGCAGGGTGGCGCTCAACTCAGGACGCACCAACGCCAGTAATTCTTCCCGCCCGGTTGTGCCCGTATTGGCCAATGTCAGGCGATTGATGTAGCGTAATCCGATCCGCGAAGCGTGGGGCAGCCGATACGTCTGCTGAACGGCGTTGTTTACAAACCTCAGGCTGTTGAGAAAGTCACTCCAATGCGTATAGCGTAGGGTAGAAAGCGCATAGAAGTTGACGGTCAGGGCGACTGTTAGCTGTTCTTCATGACGAATGAAACGAAACAAGGGCGGGCGGGGTTCCACTTCACTCGCGCTCGGGTTACCCGGAGCAGAGAGCTGGATTTGCACCGGCTGTGCCTTCTCTATATCTGGAAAACGGCCGCGGATCAGTTCTTGAAACTCAGCCGGTTCCTCATTGGCAATACGCAAAATAGGCGGGAAGCGCACCTGGCAGACCACCTCCGTTAAGGGCGGATGCTTGAGCCGCGTTTCCGGCACATCTGGGAACAGGGTGGACATGGGCCTTTCTCCGGGTAAGACGCCTCATTGGACAATGACACGTCTCAGCGAACATCTATAGTATAGACGTCCTAGTAGACCGGACAAGCGCGTGGTCGCCTCGGCCGTGCCGGGCGCGTGTCACTACTCCGCCGCCAACAACACCCTGAGCGCCTGCCGCGCGCGCTCGGCCGTGTCGGCGGCGGTGCACTTGCTATACCAGTAGTACGCCTCCTCGGCCGGCATCTGCCGTAGCCGGTAGGCGATCTCCTCGATGCGCCGGAACTTGGTCAGCGGCCGCACGGCCACGAAGACCAGCCCCAGCCGCACGCCCGCCTCCTCCGGCAAGTAGAACGGCTTGCGGCGGGCGGCCGAAAGGTCGGTCGGCTTATACTCCGCCCGGCGCAGCGCCTCCAGCACGTGGTCGGCCACGGCCCGCAGCGTGTCGCCGCCCAGCGTGGCCACGGTCAGCAGGCGCGGCTCCGCGTCCGGCCGCTCGGCCACGCGCTGGCGCAGCATGAGGCTAAAGTCGGGCGCGGCCGGGCCATCGTCACGGGCGACCACGTGGAGCGCGAACGGCCGCTCCGGCGTCGTGCCGTTCAGGTCGGCGCGATAGACCGGCCGGGCGCGGTGGGGTGGGGGGGGCGCGTCGGCCGTCCGTGGGCGGTCGGCCGTCGGCGGTCGGCGGTCGGCCGTCATTTGTCGTCGGTCGTCGACCAAGCGCTCATCGACCTCAAACAAGCGCCGCCGGCCGTCCAGCGGCACCAGCGCCGGCAGCCGCTCTGGCGCGGCCAGCGCCCAGCCGAACAGGCCGGGCCGGAAGGAGCGCCCGCCGAGGTGTTCCGCCCGCCGCGCCTCGTAGGCCGCCTCGTCCAGGGGCGTCACGTCCACCAGATCGACCGCGCCGACCAGCCCGCCGGTCGGCAGCGCGTCGGCGTCCAGCCCGTGGGCGGCGCAGGCCTCGCGCTCGATCTCCTGGGCGGCGTGGATGAGGAAGCGGCCGCGGAAGTGGCTGTTGTAGGTGCGCAGGTCGAGCGTCTTCTGGCCGCGCAAGACCAGTTCGGCCCAGGGTTGGCGGAAGCTGAGGGCTTTCATGGGTGGCTAATGATCCTCGCGTACCGGCCTTTTGGAGGAGTGGGCATCGGACACAGTCTGTTGCCTCCACACTAATAAACGACATCGGCCACGACGCTGATCGGCCCAACATTCATCGGCAACAGCACGTCGCGCATGTCGCTCAGTTGCCGGTCGTTGGCGGGCACGTCGCGACCGAAATCGACCGTCAGGTGCAAATCGACCAGCAGGCTATGCACCTCCTCGCGGGCGAAGCCGTCGGTTTTCTGCTTCAGCCGCCGGTAGCGGTCCCAACGGCCGTCGAAGGTCAGGTCGAGACTCTCGCCCGGGGGCGGCTCGAACTGGATCAGCAGCCGCAGCCGGATGCGGAACTCGGCCTTGCCCATCTGGGGGATGGCCGTGCCCAGGGCGACGAGGGCGTCGGCGTCGGCGCGGCTGCCGCCGTTGACGCTCAGCGTCAGCCGGCGGATGCCCGCCGCCCCGTGCTCCTCCAGGCGGTCGAACACCTGCTGGAACGCCTGGGCCGGCACGCCGTGACCCTCGACGCGGGCCGGGCGGTCCGTAACGCCGAGGCCGGGCCAGGGGTCGTCCGGCGGCTCGTCGTCGTCGCGTTTCGGCTGGCCGCCCGTTCCGCCGGTGAAGTCCGGAACGGGCAGCTGCCATTTGCCGTGGATGCGCAGCCCCAACCGCGCCGCCTCTTCCGGCTCATAGAGGTGCGTCTGCTCGCCGATTTCCCAGTTGGCCAGCGGCGAGTCCTTATCGTAGGCCAGTTCGCTGCGGCTGTCGTAGTAGACCCACGTCCCGGTCTTCACGCCACTCTTGATCGTCTCCCGCAACTGACCAGGGTCGAGCAGCAGCGGCAAGTTGATCTTGCGGGCAAAAGCGCGCCGCAGATCTTCCGTGGTCATCTCCGTCTGGGTGCGGTCCCAGGCGCGCGACTTGACGTAGGCCCCGGCCAGGGGCGAGTCGTCGGCCGCCTGCACTTTCTTATAGGTATGGAGCACACGGACGATGACGTTGGTCTGATCCTGGTCCGTCTCGCCCTGGGCCTGGGGTGGCACGTTCTCGCGCCGCAGGAAGGCATGGGCCTTGGGCGCGTCGGGGCTGGGGTAAAAGAGGTAGCGGTAGGCGCGGGTGATGGCGATGCGCACCTGCAACTCGGCCGCGCCCTTCATCTCGCGCAGCTTCTTCTGCTGCTCCTCGTTGAACGACCGCATCCGGTCGGCGCTGCCGGTGATGCGGTCAATGGCCAGATAGCGGCGTACCTCGCCCAGCATCGTGTCCACCTGGTCGGCGTCGGCCACCAGGAAAAGGACGTTGTTCTGGTAGGTGCGGAACGATTCGCTCTGCCCGGCATACTGGGCGATGCGCTGCAACAGGTCGGGCGGGTCGGTTTCGGCGGCGCGGAGCTTGAGGGCGTCGAAGTGCAGGATGACCAGCTTCGGCTTGCCGGCGTCGTCGTCCACCTCGGCCGGCGTGGCCGGGAAGTAGATGGGCTTGAGGAAGCCGGAGCGCCAGATGGCGCGGATGCGACTGTCGATCTCCCCCTTGGCGCGCGTCGTCGTCACCAGCGCCGTCTCGTCATCGATGATCTTGTTAAGCGACGGCTCGGTCTTGAAGCGGTAGCGGAAGCCGTCGAACTCCAGGAACCAGGCCTGGGCCACCAGCCGCTCCAGCGCCCGCTGGACGAGGGCCGGGTCGTCGCCGCCGCTCTCGCCCGGCGTCAGCGCGGCCAGTATCAACTCGGGCAGTTCGACGCCACTGGCGATGCCCTGGGTCAGGCTGTGGAGGAAGATGGTCGTGCCCAGCCGGCGAGCATAGGGCGGCCGCCCGGCGGCCACCAGCGTCTCGTCGGCGTGTGCCGCGTGGGCCGGGATGCCGGCCTGGAAGCTGACAATGTCGGCTTCGGCGACCTGCTTGAACTTGGCCCGGTCCAGCCGGCCGGTCAGTTCCTCGACAATGTCGCCGTCGCCCAGGTCGACATGATAGGGATGGATGAGAGGGGTGTCGGCTGGGTGCTGCTGCCAGAGGCGACGCACCACGCCGGCCAACAACCGCAGCGCGCCGCGCGTGCGCTGGAAGTTGGGGATGGTGGCGACCTTCAGGTTGAGGGCGCGGATCAGCTCCGGGTGGAACGGGTAGGATAGAGCGAACTCGGTCAGGTAATCGGCGCGGCCGGCGCGGTCGTGGATGGGCGCGTCCTGTCGCTCCAGTTCGCGGTAGTATTCGCCATAGCGACGGATAACGTCGGCCGCGCCGTCGCGATCGATGCGGGCGAAGAGACGATGGGCGACGATAGAAGAAATCTCGTTTTCGGCGGCGGGGGTCAGCACGCGCTCCTGCCGGGCGGAGATGCGCAACGCCTCGCGCAGCGCGGCCGTCTCCTTGCTGAAAGCGTCCTCCTCGCCGGCCAGCGTCAGCACCAGCACCACCTGGCGCTGGCTGGCCACGAACTCCATCAGTGTCATCAGGAAGCCGGTCGTCTGCTCGGCCAGGGTCGATTTGCCGACACGCGCGCCGACAGCGCTGCCCTTACGCAACGCCGCGGCGATCTCGTCAAGCATGATCAGCGTCGGCCGCGCGCCGACGAGACGCTCGAACAGGCCGGTGCCCGGGGCGACCCGCTCGCGGTCGCTGGCCTCGGCCAGGGCGTAGCCGGCCCGTCCGCCCAGTTGATAGGCCAGCTCGCCCCACAGCGTGTAGGTCGTCAGGTTATCTGCGGGGTGGGCAATGCCGTTCATCGGGTCCAGATCGGAGGCGACAATACCGGTGACGAGGACGCGGTCGGGCGGAGGAAGGGCGACATCGCCGAGGAAGCGGGCAGCCACGCCTGACGCGACGCGGCCGCGGGCGGCGTGGTAGAGGGCGATGAGGTTGTGGGTCTTGCCGCCGCCAAACGACGTTTCCAGCCGGATGATGGGGTTGTTGGTCGGCGACTGGCCGGTCAGGCGGCCGATGGCCTCGCGCAGCAGCGTTTGCAGGCCGGCGGTGGGGTAGGTGTTGCTGAAAAAGCGGTCGGGGTCGGCATAGACTGGCTCGGCGCGGCCGTCGATGACGTCCTTCAGGCGCGCGGCGAACATCTCCTCGCTCAGTTGGCCGCGGAGCACTTCGTCGCGTGGTTGGGTAAGATCAAAGATAGACTGCATGGGTCGACCTTTATCATGGCGGGAGAGTAATAGAGTGATGGTAATTATGCCGTGGAGGGGGGAGAGGGCAAGTGGATGTGGCCGAGAACATGATTAAGTTAATCTGCATTAATCAAACCATCCCACTACCCCCGCAACCCCCAATCTCCTCACAAATATCCTCACCCTCCGTACTGTTTTCGCCACACAAATGGGTATGCTGTAAAGCGTCTACCATCTCCCCACGCTCCGGCGCGGCGATGGGGATGCTGTGAAGCGTCTACTATCCACGCTCCGGCGCGGCGATGGTCAACGACCGTCCACCTTATCACCCGCCGGCGCGACGGACTGGGGGAATATACCTATGGCGCTTATCTCTACTACCGATTGGATCGTCTTCCTTGTGGTCGTCGGCCTGCGCTTTCTGTTGCCCCTGCTGATCCCCCTCTTCCCGCTGCCGGCCATCCTCGCCTGCCTGCTGCTCGACGGCGTCGACCAAACCATCTTCCAGACCTTCACCCGCCTGCCCCTCGACGGCTACCAGGGGTATGACAAGGCCCTGGACATCTATTACCTGAGCGTGGCCTATATCTCCACCTTCCGCAACTGGACCAACTCCCACGCCTTCCAGACCAGCCGCTTCCTCTACTTCTACCGGCTGGTGGGCGTCGTTCTTTTTGAGTGGTTCCACTGGCGGCCGCTGCTGCTCATCTTCCCCAATACCTTCGAGTACTTCTTCATCTGGTATGAAGCCGTGCGCCTCTTCTGGAACCCGGCCCGGCTGTCCCGGCGCGCCGTCCTCCTCGCCGCGGCGGCCATCTGGATCGTCATCAAGCTGCCCCAGGAGTACTGGATCCACATCGCCCAACTGGACGCCACCGACGTCCTCAAGTCGTTGCTGGGCGGAACGGCCGAGACGGCCTGGGGGCCGCTCCTGGCCGACAACCTGGTCCTGATCGCCGGCGTGCTGGTCGTCATCGCCGCGGCGCTGTTCTTCGCCTTTCGCGCCCTGCGCCCCCACCTGCCCCCGCGCGACCACAAGCTCGCCCTGCGCGCCGACGCCTACACCGACAAGCCGACCGCGGCCCAGTTGGCCCTGGCCCGGCAGACGTGGCAGGAACGCATCTTTGACCGCGACCTGGTCGAGAAAACCGTCCTCGTCGGATTTATCACCATGATCTTCGCCCAGATCCTGCCCAACGCCACGACGTCGCCCCTGGGAATCCTCGTCAACGTCGCCCTGTTCATCATCGCCAACACGGCGGCCAGCCACTTCCTGGCCCGCCGGGGCATGACCAGCGTCTCCCCTATCCTTCATTTCCTGGCCGTTCTGCTTCTCAACAGCGGCCTCGTTCTCGTCGGCCATCTCCTGGGCGGCGGGACAACGAACTGGTTCAACGCGACTTTCTTCGTGGTGCTGTTGAGCCTGATCGTCACCCTCTTCGACCGCTTCCAACCCATTCATCTGGCCCGCTTCCCGCGTGGCCCGCTGGCGGCTCGGCCGGCGGCTCGAGAGTGACACATCTCCTCAAAAATATCCTCACTCTCCACACTATCTCTGGGGCACGTGGCGAAGTATGCTGTGCCTAGTCTGCGAGAAGGGAGTGGCGGGACACACGGGATGTGGCAAGTCCATCCGGCACAACCCCACGCTCATCTGTCTCGTGGGCGCTCGTCTTATCATCGCACCCTAGTTGAGGAGGAGAATCATCATGCTTAACACCCTTCTGAGCATCGCCGTCGTCTGGCTGCTTTCGGCGTTGGTCATCTACGTCGTCGGCCGCCTGAACATGGGCATGACCGTCAACAGCTTTGGCGCCGCCCTCATCGCCGCCCTGATCATCGCCCTGGTTTCGGGGCTGGTAAACTGGTTGCTGAGCTTTCTGGGCATCAACATCGGCGGCGGCTTCCTCTGGGGCATCGTCTCCCTGGTCGTCGCGGCTCTCGTCCTGCTGATCAGCGATCGCTTCGTCAGCGGCATGAAGGTCAACGGCTTCCTCGGCGCGCTGGTCGCCGCCCTGGCCATCGGCCTCGTCGGCTGGCTGGCCAGCTGGCTGGTCGGCCTGTTCGTCTAGTCCGCCCCTCGTTCGCCCGACTTGCCAGCGCGCCGGATTCCATCTGGCGCGTTTTTTTTGTATACTGTCGCCGTGGCAATACCGGCAACTTGGCAGCGAACACCCTGCGGAAGACCACATGACCCCCCTACGCACCAAACTCAACCGCCCGCGCCTTAGGCAAGTTCATACCCCCCGGCCGGCCTTGGTGGCTCGCCTGAACAGCGGCTTGGACGGCGATATTACCCTGGTGACCGCCCCGGCCGGCCATGGCAAGACCTCTCTGGCCGTCGAGTGGGCCGCACAGTCCCCTCTGCCGGTGGCCTGGCTGGCGCTCGACCCGTCGGATGACGACGTCAACGTCTTCCTCAGCTATCTCGTCGCCGCCATCCGCACCCTCTTCCCCGACGCTTGCCCCACCACGCTGGCGCTCATTCAGGACGAACACTCGGCCCAGAGCGACCTGCTGCCGACGATTTTCGTCAACGAGATCGATGACTTACCCCAGCGCTTTGTGGTGGTCATCGACGACTATCACGAGATCACGCAGCCGCCCGTCCACCAGTTGCTCGACCGGGTCTTGCGCCGCCCGCCGGCGCAAATGCACCTCATGCTGCTCGGCCGCGCTGACCCCCCCCTGTCGCTGGGCCGCCTGCGGGCCATGGGCTTGCTCAATGAGTTGGGCGTCAAAGACCTGCGCTTCAACCCATCAGAGGCAGAGGCCTTGATGCAACAGCTCACCGGCCCGCTCGATGATCGCGCCGCCGCCCTGCTGTTGCAGCGCACGGAGGGGTGGGTTGCCGGGCTGCAATTGGCGTCCCTTTCCCTGCGGTCGGCGGCCGACACAACGGCCATGCTGGACATTCTGAAGGCCGAGAACAACTCCTACGTGTTCGACTACTTGTTTGAACAGGTCTTGAGCCAGCAGCCGCCGTCGGTCCGTGAGTATCTGGTCAAGACGTCCATCCTCGACCGCATCTCGCCCTCGCTGGCGCGGGCCGTTGTTGGCCCGGGGGCGGCCATGCCCACCACGCTGGTCGAGGTAGAGCGGGCCGGGCTGTTTCTCAACGCCCTGGACAACAGCGGCGAGTGGTTCACCTATCACACCCTCTTTCGCGACGCGCTGCGCAAGCTGCTGGCCGACACCTACACCCCGGCGGAGATCGCCGTCCTGCACTTGCGGGCCAGTGAATGGTTTGAGCAACACGGTCTCATCGAAGATGCCGTCACCCACGCCCTGGCCGGCGGCGATCCGTCCCTCGCCGCCCGAATCCTGGCCGCGCGCATTGCCGATCATCTTAGCCCCGAGGGCTGGCGCACCATCGACCATTGGCTGGGTTACCTGGAACCGCCGACCCTGGCGCTGAACCCCTTGCTACTGGTCGCCAAAGCCTACGTCCTGATGTACCAATTCAAATGGGATGCCATGCTGCCCTTTATCAGCCAGGCCGAGGCGCAACTGGCCGACCCGGACGCGGCGCTCGACCCGGAACACAAGGCCATGGCCCGGGCTTTCCTGCACTGGATTTGGGCCTACCGTTGGATCACCACGTTGCAAGCCCAACCGGCGTACGACGCGGCGCGGCGCGCGCTGGCCCTGATGCCGGCCCAGTATGGGGCCGCCTCGGGCATGATCCTCCACGCCCTGGCCATCGCCATGCAATGGCTGGGGAAGGCTGAGGACGCCGAGCGCCTGCTGAATGAGGCCCTGATCGCGGTACCCGCCCAATCGACCGACCCGCAAGCCATCTTCGGCCCCCTACAAAGTCTGGTAACGCTGTTGCTGGCCGAAGGCTATCTGGCGCGCGGCTCCCAGGTAGCCGAGATTCTGCTGCAAAAAGCCGACGAACTCGGCGCGCCGAACATGAAGGCCTGGGCCTATTTGAGCCTGGGCGCGGCGGCCTACTATGGCGACGAGGCCTTGCGCGCAATCGACTACTTCGCCGCCGCCGTCCAACTGCGCTACAGCAGCAATCCCGTCGCCAGCGAGCAGTGCTTCATCGGCCTGGCCCTGTCCTATCAGGTGTTGGGGCGAGACGACGAGGTGCGCGGCGTCCTGGCGACCATGCTCGACTACCATCGCGAGCTGGCCCTGCCCGTGCTCAACGACGATTACCGCGCTCTCCAGGCCCGCGTGGCCATCCTGCGCGGCGACGTGGACACCGCCCGCCAGTGGAGCGGCCACAAAGTCAGCGACGCCGGTCTGGCCATCGGCTGGCTGGTGGTGCCGGTCGTGGCCAATGTGCGTGTCCGCCTCGTCGATAACCCGTCGCCCGCCGACCTGGACGAGATGCTGGCCGAGCTGGACCGGTTGCTGGGCCTGCTGGTCAACCTGCGGCAGCCCACGCGGCAGACCGAGTTGCTGTCGCTAAAAGCAGCGGCGCTGCACAAACGCGGCCGGCGGCCGGAAGCGCATCAGGCGCTCGACGAAGCGCTGGCTCTGGCCGAGCCGCGCGGGCTGATCCGTCCCATTGCCGATATCGGCCTGGCGCTGGAGCCGCTGCTCCAGGAGAAGGTTCGCGCCCATTCCTCCGCCTATCTGGTGCGCCTGCTGAACGCGCTAAGGCCGGCGGCCACGGCCCCTCAGATAGCGCTGCCCGAGAAACCTCGTTTGACGACGCGCGAGCGCGAAGTCCTGGCCCTCCTGGCCCAATACCAGACCGACCGGGTCATCGCCGCCACGCTGGTCATTTCCCCTGTCACGGTGCGCACCCACATCGAAAACCTGGCCGGCAAGCTGGGCGTCCGCGGACGCCGGGCCATCGTCAATCGGGCGCGAGAACTGGCCCTGCTGCCCGGCGCCGGTTAACTGTCCTCTTCAATATCCTCATTTATCTCCTCACTCTCCGCACTATATTTCGGCCCTCCAACCGCATATCCTTCCTAGTGAAGGCAAGTAGAACTGACAGGTGGGTGGCCAAGAACCCTCTTCCCAGCAACGCACCTTTGGGCTTCCACCTGTCAGGCCTTCAACAGAACCAACGAGAAGGAGAGACCGATGCATCCCATCGTAGTCACCGGGTCGCAATCCGGTATGGGCGCGGCCATTGCCGGCCGGCTGAGGCTTAACAAACCGACCGTTCTCGGCGTCGATCTGCCCGGCAAGGGGGCCGACATCGAAGGGGATCTTTCGTCGGCCGCCTCGCGGGCGGAGATCATCGCGCAGATTCTGGAGCGTACCGGCGGCGTCCTGGGCGGCATCGTCTGCAACGCCGGCATCGACAGCGAGAACGTGCCCCTGGTCTTCGCCGTGAACTATCTGGGCGTCGTCGACATCCTGAACGGGCTGCGCGATGCCCTGGCCACGGCCGGCCGCGCCGGCGTGGTGGTCAACGTCTCCAACTCCATTGCCGTCACGCCCAATGTGCCCCAGGAGCCGGTGGACGCGCTGCTGGACGATCGCTTCGATGAGGCCGTGGCGCTCATGAAGGGCCAACCGCGCTTCGCCTATCAGGTGAGCAAGGCCGCCGTCGCCCGCTGGATTCGCAGCCACGCCGCCACCCCCCAGTGGGCGGGGCGGGGCATCACCATGAACGGCATCTGCCCCGGCCCGGTGCGAACGCCGCTGCTGGAGCACGACCTGAACGACCCCCACAAACGGGACCTCATTCTCGGCCTGCCCCGGCCGCTGGGCGAGTTCACGCCCCCGGCGGCCGTCGCCGATCTGACTATGTTCCTGCTGAGCAAACGGGCCCGCTTCGTGATCGGGCAATTGATCATGATTGACGGCGGCATCGAGGCGACTTACCGCGGCTCTGACTATCCCAGCCCGTGGATTCGGCCGCACTAGCCGGGCGCTGGGGAGGTAACAATGGGTCTTCGCAATCGGGCGATCTTCTGGTTCTTTGTCTACGGCTTCCTGGTCTTCTTCCCGCTGTTCATCGCCGCCACCAGCCGGCCGCCGGGCACGCGCGCGCCGATTGTCGAGATCAGCGTCGCCGCCGGCTTCATCGGCCTGGCCATGCTGGCCCTGGAGTTCGCCCTCGTCTCCCACCTGCGCCCCGTGGCCCTGCCGTTTGGCATGGACGCGCTCATCCAGTTCCACCGCGAGCTGGGGACGATGGCCCTGGTCTTCGTCCTGGCCCATCCCGTCTTGCTGATCGTCAACGGCTTGCCCCTTTCCACCCTCAACCCGTTCACCGGCACGCCCGTCACCCAACTGGGCAGCATCGCCCTCATCGCCATGCTGCTGATCGTCGGCCTGTCGTTCGGCCGCAAGCGGCTGAAGTTTAAGTATGAATACTGGCAACTGACCCACGGCCTGCTGTCGGTGGCCGCCTTTGCCATTGCCATCTGGCACATGGCCCAGGTGAACCGCTACTTCAGCATCCCCAGCATGAAGGGCCTGTGGTTCCTCTACGCCATCCTGCTCATCGGCCTGCTGCTCTACTACCGCGTCGTGCTGCCCATTCACCTGTTGCGCCACCCGTGGGTCATCACCGAGAACAAGCCGGAAGCGGGCCAATCGCGCACCCTGACCCTGAAGCCGGAAGGGCACAAGGGCTGGTCTTTCTCCGGCGGCCAGTTCGCCTGGCTGACGACGCGGCGCTCGCCGTTCTCCATTTACCATCACCCCATCTCCATGTCGTCGGGCGGCGAGATGGAGGCGACGGGAACCATCCAGTTCACGATTCGCGACCTGGGCGACTGGTCGGGCACGACGGTGCCCAAGCTGCAAGTCGGCGACAAGGTCTGGGTCGACGGCCCGTATGGCGTCTTCACCATCGACAACGAGCAGGCGCAGGGCTTTGTGCTGCTGGGCGGCGGCGTGGGCATCACGCCCATGCGCTCCATCCTGCACACCATGTTGCAGCGCGAAGACTACCGCCCCGTCGTGCTCTTCTTCGCCACCAATACCGAAGACGACCTGACCTTCCGCGAGGAGCTGGACGCCCTGGCCGCTCGCTACGACAACATCACGGTCGTCTACGTCCTGTCCAAACCGCCGGCCGATTGGCCGGGCGAGACGGGCTTTGTGACCCGCGAGGTGCTGGAACGCCACCTGCCGCCCCAGTGGAAACGCTACATGTACTTCATCTGCGGCCCGGAGCCGATGATGGACGCCATGGAGAAGGTTCTGGTGGAGATGGGCGTGCCGGGCGACCACGTGCAGACCGAGCGCTTCAACATGGTCTAGGAGTCAGGCACCGATGCATCACGTCTACACCCGCCGCATTGTCATCGCGCTGGTTCTCTTCTTCGCCCTGGCGGCGCTGCTGTTCGGCCCGCTGGTGAATGCCCTGCGCACCGCGCCGGAAGCGGCCGTCACGTCGCCCAGTGGGGGCCTTGTGCCGGTGAGCGAGGCCGGCGGCGCAACGTCAGTCACGCTGCCCGACGGCTACACCGCCTTCGAGCGGCTGTGCGCCTCGTGCCACAACGCCGAGAAGTTCGCCGAGAAGGTGCGCAAGTCGCTCGATCCCGACGCGGCGTCGTTGGCCCAGTTGGAGAAGCTCATCGGCCCGCCGGCCCACGGCGGCGCGTCGCCGGCCGAAGCGCTGTCGATCGTCATCTTGATCCGCACCCTGGCCGGGCTGCCGTCGACCTATCCGCCCGGCATCGCCACGCCGCCGGCCGAGGCCACCGCCCCGGCGCGGCCAACGGCCACGCCCATCCCCACGCAGCCGCCCCTGACCGACTACCGCGGCGTCTGGGCGCAGCAGTGCGCCACCTGCCACCGCGCCGAGCTGTTCGCCTCGCGTCTGGCCGAGCAGGACGACCCCGATCTGCGCACCCGCCAGGCGGTCGAGTTCCTGGCCGGGCCGCCCCTTCACTATAACCGGCCGGTCATTACCTACCTGCCGGCCATGAACCACGTGCGTGAATTGGCCGGGCTGGAGCCGCTTCAGTAGCCACAAGCACCCAAGGCAGAACCCATCATGATGACTCGCATTCTTGCCGGAACCCGTTACTTGATCCTGATCCCAATTCTGGGGCTGGCCCTGGCCGCGTCGTTCTTCTTTCTCTTCGGCGGGCTGGGCCTCATCAGCGCCCTGGTAGAGGTTCTGATCGCCGCCTTTTCCCTTCCCCAGGCGACGCACACGGCCTCGCTACCGGTCGAGGTGGAGATCGTCGAGTACGTCCATCGCTTCCTGATCGGCACGGTGCTCTACATCACCGCCGTGGGCCTCTATCAGCTCTTTATCAATCAGATCCAGTTTCCGAGCTGGCTGAAGATCGACAGCACCGAGGAGCTGGAGACGAACCTCATCGGCGTGACGATCGTCGTGCTGGCCGTCAACTTCATGGGCGTCGTCTTCACGCATGACGCCGCCGACCTGTTGCAGTATGGCGCGGGCATCGCCCTGCCGATCGCCGCGCTGGCCGTCTACATCGGCCTGCGTTCCTGGTCGACCAGCCTTTCCAAAAGGACGGCCCACGACCTTGAGCCGAGCAACCACCACGACGAAAAGGAGAGCGTCGCGCAATGAACAACACCACGGACTGTGTCACCACCCCCATCGCCGCCCTGCCGCCGACGGTCCCTGAGCTTTCGGTTGCCGAACGCTATGAGCTGGGCCGCAACCGGCGCCAGAACGTCCCGCGCTCGGCCCACGCCGAATGGGCGCCGCGGCCCGACCGCGACATGCTGGCCGTGCTGGAGGCTACCAACCAGAATCGCGTCGCGTCCCTGGTGCCCATCCGCCACGGTCGCATGGCCGTCTCGCCGTTCACCTTCTACCGCGGCGCGCCGGCGGTCATGGCCGACGACCTGGCGCACACGCCATGCAGCGGCCTGATGGTGCAGTTGTGCGGCGATTGCCACATCAGCAACTTCGGCCTGTTTGCCTCGCCGGAGCGCAATCTGGTCTTCGACCTGAACGACTTCGACGAGACGCTGCCCGGCCCGTTCGAGTGGGACGTGAAGCGCGCCGCGGCCTCGATCGTCGTCGCCGCCCGCAACGCCGATCTGACCACCAGAGACGCCTGGCGGGCCGTGCTCATGGCCTTGCGCATCTACCGGGAAAAGATGCACGAGTTCGCCGAACGCGGCTATCTCAACACCTGGTATAGCGTCGTGGAGGCCGACGTCTTCCTGAAGCTGGCCGGCAAGAAGAACCACCACACGGCCGCGACCGGCCTGAGCCGGGTTCAGGCCCAGGATCGGCTGCGGGCCTTTGCCAAGCTGACCGAAGTGGTGGACGGCGAGCGGCGCATTATCAACGATCCGCCGGTCATCCACCGGCTGGACAAGCACGAAGACGACGTGCGCCAATGGGTGACGTCCCTCTTCGAGACTTACTACGAGTCGCTGGAGGACAGCCGCAAGCACCTTCTGGCGCGCTATCGGCTGGTCGACGTGGCCCACAAGGTCGTGGGCGTCGGCAGCGTGGGCACGCGCTGCTTCATCTCGCTGTGGCTGGGCAAGGATGAGTCCGACCCCCTGTTCCTGCAGGTGAAGCAGGCCAACCCGTCGCTGCTGGAGCCTTACCTGGGGCCGAGCGCCTATGATCACCCCGGCCGGCGCGTGGTGGCCGGGCAACGGCTGATGCAGGCCACGTCCGACATCTTCCTGGGCAGCGCCAGTTCCGACGGCGACGCCTACTTCATTCGCCAGCTGTACGACATGAAGGGCAGCGCCGACCTGTCGCAGATTCCGGCCGCCTACCTGGAGCGTTACGCCGGGCTGTGTGGCGCCGTTTTGGCGCGCGCCCACGCCCGCAGCGGCGACGCGGCCCAGATCGCGGGGTACATGGGGCGCTCCGATCGGTTCGACGAAGTCGTGGCGAGATTCGCCTTTCGCTACGCCGATCAGAACGACGCCGACTGGAAGGCCTTCAAGCGGGCTATCAAGGATGGCCGTCTTGAGGCCCACACGGAGTGATAGCAGAAGGAGTGCGTTCACTGACAGGCCGCCGCCTGTCATCAGAACAAAAAGGAGATGATGCCTATTTGAGCAAAGCGAGCAACACCATCGGCTCAGCCGCAGCGCGTTCCATGCGGTCGATTGAGTACCTTCCGCCGCCCGACGCGGTGGGAGGCCTAGCAGTGACACAACAAGCAAACATCACCAAGGAGAATCACAATGTCTGACAACAAGAAGCTGGTCTGGGGACTGTTCGAGAATATGCAAACGGCTGAGACGGCCGCCTTCGCCATGAAGGGCTGGGACAAGGCTTCGCACGACGTCAAGCTCGGCGCCATCGGCGCGGTCTACAAGAACAGCAAGGGCAGCATCAAGACCAAGAAGTTCGGCAGCCGGAACATCGGCAAGGGCGCGGAGATCGGCGTCATCCTGGGCGTCATGACGGCGGTGTTGCCGGCCGTCACGCTGGTGGGTGGCCTGGTGGCCGGCGCGGCCGGCGGCGCGGCCATCGGCCTCTTCAGCAAGAAGGGTCTGGGCCTGAGCCACGACGAGCTGAAGCAGATCAGCGACGCCATCAAGGGCGAGCAGACGGTGCTGTTGGTCCTGGCCGACGACGCCGCCGAGGCCATCGGCCTGATGGACATCATGAACAACAACGGCGGCAGCCACGTCGGCAGCGAGTGGGTCGAGCAGACCGCGCTGGACGAGGCCGACGCGCTGGTGTCCGAGGAAGCGGTTCCCGCCTAAGTCGGTCTACTATCCGTGACCGCCGCGCCTCACCGATCGCAGGCGCACCGGTGAAATGGCCGCTCCCGATCGTGGGAGCGGCCATCCCACCACCTGCCCAGGGGGAAATCACGCACCATGGACATCGCCGCCATTGCCGCAGAGGCGTTCCTCTACGGTTACCCGATTGTTGACAACTACAACGTCATCGACAAGTACGTACTGGATCGGCACTCGGGCGAATACAAAGCCCCCTTCAACCAGGTCGGTCACAACCGGAACGTCGCCACGCCGGACGACAAGGCCATCGTGTCGATGAATGTCGACACGCCCTACTCCTTCGCCTGGCTCGACCTGCGCGGGGAGCCACAGGTGCTCTCCATTCCTGGGTTCGAGGCCAACCGCTACGTCTCCGTCCAACTCATCGATCTCTACACCTACATCGTCGGCTACATTTCGCCGCGTACCAGCGGCCATGAGGGCGGCGATTTTCTCGTGGCCGGCCCCGACTGGCATGGGGCGCCGCCGGCCGGTGTCCGCGGGGTGTTCTGTTCGCCGACGCAGTTCGTGCTGGCGCTCTATCGCACGCAGTTGTTCGACGCCGCCGACATCGGTCACGTCCACGCGCTGCAGGATGGCTATCGGGTCACGGGCCTGTCGGCCTATGGGGGCGCGCCCGCGCCCCAGCCGCCGCCGCCCTTCGCCCAGGTGACGCCCATCGACGTGCGCCGCGAGAGCGAGTCGCTCCAGTTCTTCACCATTCTAAACGCCCTGCTGGCCTATATGCCGCCCCTGGCCGATGAGATTGACCTGCGCCGGCGGTTGGCGCAGATCGGCATTGTGCCCGGCGCGCCCTTCGCCGCGCCCGACGAGGCCACGCGCGCGGCGCTGGTCGAGGGGATGCGGCAAGGGCTGGGCCAGATGTATGCCCGCGCTCGGACGGTTAGAAGTTCGGCCGAACTGTTTGGCAACCGCCAGCAGCTTGGCGACGACTACCTGAGCCGGGCGGTGGGCGCGCTGCTGGGCATCTACGGCAATTCGGCCGAGGAGTACCTGGGCGTTGGCTATCAGGTTGACGCCGACGGGCAGCCGTTCGACGGCCGTTACCGCTACCAGATCCGCTTCGCGCCCCAGGCGTTGCCGCCGGTGGGCGCCTTCTGGTCCATCACCGCCTACAACGCCAGCAAGTTCCTGCTGCCCAACCCCATCGATCGCTACGTCATCAATTCACCCATGCTGCCGTCGCTGACCAAAGACCCCGACGGTGGCTTCACGCTCTACCTGCAAGCCGAATCGCCGGGGCCAGAGCGCGAGGCGAACTGGCTGCCGGTGTCAGCGGATGCGTTCAACCTGGCCTTCCGCACCTACCTGCCCGGCCCGGCCATCAGGGACGGTCGCTGGCAAGCGCCGCCCGTAGTCCGCGTCGATTGACGCGTTGACGGAGAGGAAATCGGCCATGAACGAACACACCGTCAAACGTTTCGCGGTCCTGACCGCCGCCGCCGGCCTGTCCACCTGGGCCATCGACATGGCCGCCACGCAGGTGGGCCTGCCCAGCATGCAGGCCGACCTGGGCGTCTCGGTCACCGCCAGCCAGTGGATCTTGAACCTGACGCTCATGGTGCTGGCCGGCCTGGTGACCGTCGGCGGCGCGCTGGGCGACCGGCTGGGCCGCCTGCGCGTCTTCCGCCTCGGCCTGCTGACCTTCATCGCCGGCGCGGCCGTCACCGTTGTGGCCGGCTTCATCAGCTCCTACGTGCTCTTGCTGGCAGGGCGCGCCGTGCAGGGCCTGGGGGTGGCGCTCTTCCTGCCCGCCTCCACGGCGCTGCTGCTGGACGTGTTCCCGTTGGCTGAGCGCGGCGGGGCGCAAGGCAAGATGATGATGGTCAGCATGTTCATCACCGCCTTTGCCCCCACCGTCGCCGGACTGGTGATCCAGGCCATCTCCTGGCCCGTCGCCTATCTGTTCAGCATTTTGGCCGCGGGCGTCAGCCTGCTGCTGCAACGCAAGGTGAACTATGAGCAGACCATCGCCGCGCCCAGCCGGTTCGACACCCTGGGCAGCGGCCTGCTGTTCCTGGCCGTGGCCCTGCTGACGATCGGCATCATGCAGGCCGGGTCGATGGGGTTAACGTCGCCCACGGTGCTGCTCCTGGTCGGCGCGGGGCTGGTGGTCGGCGCGGCGCTGGTCGTCCTCTCGCTGCGCAAAGAGCACCCGCTCATCCAGTTCCGCCTGTTCAAGATCCGCAACGTGGCCATCGGCGTCTTCATCTCGCTGATGCGCTTCCTGCCCAACGTGCTGATGGGCGCGTTCTTCGCCCGCTACGTGCAACAGGTGTTGGGCCTCTCGCCCACGGTCGCCGGGCTACTGATGATCGTGCCGGTGCTGGCCCAGGTCGTTTGCGCGCCCATCGCCGGGCGGATGCTGGACAAGGGCGGCCCGCGCACGCCGGTGGCCATTGGCATCGGCCTGCTGGCCGTCGGGCTGGTCGTCCTGGCCATCGGCTACCCCGCCCAAAACCTGTGGCTGGTGGCGCTGGCGACGATCATCGGCGGGGCCGGCTTCGCCTTCACCAACCCGGTGCAGATGGCCGCCCTCAACGCCACGCCGTTGGAGCAGCGCGGCATGCTGGCCGGCATCCTGCCGCTGGCCGGTCAATTCGGCACGGCCCTCTTCGTGGCCCTGCTGACGGCCGGGCTGGGCGGCTTCATGAGCCGCTACGTGGCCGCCAACGCCGGCGCGACCGAAGCCGCCGCCCAGGCCTTCGCGCTGGGCCGGCTGGCCTGGATCGCCCTGGCGGCGACCGTCGTGACCCTGGTCACGGCGCTGCTGTTGCGCAACCCGCAGGCCGCCCCGGCCGCGCCGCCCGCCCCGGCGACACCCCGGCCGGCGACCGGCAAATCGAGCTGAGACGAGTGACGATGAGCGGAATGGGTTCCCGTTCCGCTCAGGATGGTATGCCATGACGAAGTACACTGCGACCGAGGAATGGCCCGGCGTGGAAGAGTACCGGGCCGACCTGACGCCGGATGAGATTTGCATCGCGCAGGCGACCAACACCCGCGCCATCGCCATGCAGGCCTATCTCCACGCCTTCCCGGCCTTCCTCCACATGCGCCAGTTGACGGAGTTCCTGCAAGGCCGCCAGTACATGGCCCCCGGCGAGAATCCGCTGTGCGGCTGGTTCCTGATGCGCCAACTGGCCGACCCCAGCACGACGACCGTCTCGCCCAACGTCGATACGCTCTATGGGGCGACCTACGCCATGCTCGACCAGCAGGGGCCAATGGTGCTGAGCGTGCCCGCCGTGCCCGACCGCTACTACTCGGTGGCCGTGCTGGACGCTTACTTCAACAACTTCGCCATCATCAGCCCCCGTACTTACGGCCACGACGGCGGCGACTATCTGCTCGTCCCGCCGGGCTGGGCCGGGGACGCGCCGGCCGGCATCCGCGCCGTGCTGCCCGCGCCGACGCCGATCATCGTCCTCTTCCAGCGCCTCTTCATCCACAACGAAGGGGAATACGCCGCGTTGCACGCGCTGCAAGATGCCATCCGCCTGATCCCCCTGGCCCAGTGGCCGGCAGCCGGGCCGGTGGAATACCCGGCGGCCGACCTGGCCCCCTATGCCATCCAGGGCATGCGCCAGACACGCGACCCGCTGCAATTCTTCGCCTTCACCAACTTCTACACCGGCGTCAACCCGCCGCCGGCCGAAGATGCCGGCCTGATGGCCCTCTTCGCCGGCGCCGGCGTCGGCCCCGGCGCGCGGCTGCCCGACGCGCCCCACCTGCGCCAGGCCATCGCCCTGGGCGCGGCCGACGCGCAGGCGGCCATGAATGCCCGCATCACCGCCGGCCCCTTCCGCAATGGCTGGACCGTGCCCGATCCGCTCATCGGCCGCCCCGGCCCCCACATCCTGAGCCGGGCCACCTGCCAGCTCACCGCCCTGGGCGCCTTCCCCAGCGAGGAAGCGATCTACTTCTTCGCCCTGCGCGACGCCACCGGCGACCGGCTGAACGGCATGCGCCGCTACCGACTGACCTTCGCCCCGGGCCAGTTGCCGCCCTTGCACGCGTGCGGCTTCTGGTCGCTGACGATGTACAACGACGCCTTTCTGCTGCACGACAACCCGCTCCAGCGCTACGCCCTGCGGCCGGATTCGTCAGACCTGACCTTCGCCCCCGACGGCAGCCTCACGCTGGCCATCCAGGTGGGGAAGCCGTGGGACGTGCCCGAAGGCAACTGGCTGCCCGCCCCCAGCGGCGACTTCGCCGTGGCCCTGCGCACCTATTTGCCGCGAGAGGCCATTCTGAGCGGCGACTGGTTCCCGGCCGGCGTGCAGCGCGCGGCCTAGGGCGCGTCAGGACTGGATACAAGGAACAGAAGTCACATGAAGAAAGCGCTGTGGTTGATAGCGGTTGTCCTTAGCATCGTGTTCCTGCTGCTCGGCCTGGCCGGCATCGTCGGCGTCTGGGTGGGACGTTCGTACGCTCAGGGCTTCGTCAACGATGTGTTTGACGCCGCCGACCAGGCGCGCGCCGAATCATCGGCGACAGTGGCCGAGGTGATCGCCCATCGCCAGGAGTTGCAGGCCGGGCTGGACGAGCTTTCGGCCGAGATCGACAGCGCCGCGCGCCACCTTGAAGAAGCGCCGGTTGTGTTCATGGCCATCGACCGCTTGCTCGATGGCCGCTTGGAGCCGGCGCTGCGACAACTGGATGAGGCCGGGCGTCGCGTCTACGCCGATCTGGCCGGCCTGAACGCCGCCGTGAAAACCCTCAACAACATCTCCCTCTTTCGCAACCGGCAGGACGCGCTCGACCAGTTCGGCGCCGTCCTGGATCGATTGCTGGGCGATTTGGAGCGACTGGACAGCAATTTTCAGGCCCTGGCCGTCACGCTGCGCGAGCGCAAGGCGGAGACGATCCAGACCGTCATCGCCCCCAGCCAGACGCTCATCGCGCAGTTGGACGCGGAAGTGGGCGAATCCCAGCTTCGTTGGCAGGAACTTCAGACGGCCCTCGATCAGCTACAACTGGAACTCGACGCGACCCGCGCCAACCTGCTGCGCCTGATCACGCTGCTGGTGATTGTCCTGACCGCGGCGCTGCTGTGGCTGGTCATCTCGCAGGGTCTGACGGCCCGTTACGCCTGGGACAACTACCACGGCCGGTCTGCGCCACGGGTGCCAACCGGCGCGCCGGCCGGACAGTTGCCGCCGGGCGAAGCCGCGACCACCGGGGGCGAAGGCAGCCCCCGGCGCGCGGCCGCCTCCTTACCGGCTCAGGATTCAGAGGAAGAAGCGGGAGTTGTGCGATGAACGCCAAAACAAGCTTGCGACAGAGCTTCAACTGGCGCATGTTGCTGATGCGCGTCCTGGTCAACATGCTGGCCCTGGCCTTCACGGCCCTGGTGGTGCCGAAGATCTTCTTCGTCGACAACAGCCTGCTGGCCTGGGTCGTGATGGGCGCGGCGTTGGGCATTCTCAACGCCGTGGTCAAACCCATCATCCAATTCCTGACCCTGCGGTTCATCTTCGTCACGGTAGGGCTGGTGCTGGTGGTCATCAACGCGGCCATGCTCTATCTGCTCTCGTGGCTGATGCCCGATCTGTTTGCGGTCGATAGCCTGCTGTGGGCGGCCGTTGGCGGCCTCATGCTGGGCATCGCCAACGCCTTTCTGGAGAACCTGCTGGGCCTGTCGCCGCCCATCGTGTCGGAGAAGTACCCGGCCATCCGGCAGCGCGTCCAGGACAGACAGTTCCACCGCGCCGCCGCCGAGCGGGCGCGGATCGAGACGGTGGGCCGGGTGGCCGCCCCGGCCGCCGTCAGCGCCCCGGTCAGCGCCACGGCTGGGGATGCGGCGGCTATTGCCGAGGCGGCGGGCGTTCCGATGCCGGCCGCCGACGTTGCGCCGGCGATACCCGCGGCGGACTAGAAAGAGGGTAAAGACATGGCCGAGACATCGACAATCGACTCCGTGCGCGAAAGCCTGCGGCTGCAACAGGTCTACAACGTCTTCGTGCGCTATGGGCTGGACATCCTGTTCAGTCGCTTTGGCATGGTCGACGGCTGGCGGCGGCGGATGCAGGATTGGGTCTGGGACGTGCCCGACAATCTGGAGATTCCCACGCTGCCGACCAAGGTGCGCCTGATGATCGAGGAGCTGGGGCCAACCTACGTGAAGGTGGGGCAGATCCTGTCCAGCCAGGCGTCGGTCATTCCCCCCGATTGGGAGGTGGAACTGGCCAAGCTACAGAGCGACGTGCCGCCCTTTCCGGCCGAACAGGTGCGCGAACGGATCCTCAGCGAGCTGAAAGCGCCGCCCGAGCAGCTCTTTGCCACCTTCGAGCCGACGCCCTTCGCCGCCGCCTCCACCGCCCAGGTGCATCGGGCCACGCTGCACGACGGCACCGCCGTCGTGGTCAAGGTGCAACGGCCCGACATCCAGAAGCAAATGAAGGCCGACGTCGGCATCATGATCAACGCCGCCAACGTCATCGCCCGGCGCAGCCAGGGGCTACGGGCCATCGACCTGCCGGGGATGGTGGATCAGTTCGGCAGCAATGCCATCCGCGAACTCAACTACTCCGGCGAGGCCTATAACGCCTTTCGCCTGGCCCAGAACATGGCCGGCTGCCCGGGGGTGCACATCCCCCAGGTCTACGCCGACTATTCGACCAGCCGCGTGCTGACGATGGAGTTCATCCGCGGCGTGAAGATCAGCAACCTGGAGGCCATCGACGCGGCGGGGATCGACCGGCAAGTGCTGGCCATGAACACCCTGCGCGCACTGCTCAAGCAACTGATGTTCGACGGCTTCTTCCACGCCGACCCGCACCCGGGGAATCTGCTCGTCAATTTGGAAACCGGCGACGTCACCTTCATCGACACGGGCATGGTGGGCGAGCTGGAGCTGGCCCAACGGCTCAGCCTGATCCAGTTACTCATCGCCCTGCAAAATCAGGACGTCGACGCCACGGCCACCATGCTCAAGAGCCTCAGCATCCCGTTCGCGGGCGCCGTCGACGAGAAGGCGTATCGCAAGGACTTCCAGCGCACCCTTGGCCCCTACATGATCGGTGGGGCGCGGCTGGACTTCTCGCAATCGCTGAGCCTGTCCATGGACGTGCTGCGCCGGCATGGGCTGCGGCTTGACCCCAACCTGACCCTGGCCGTCAAGGCCCTGATGCAGGTCATCGCCATGGGCGCGCTGCTGTTCCCCAATGAGGACGTGGGCCAACTGAGCGTGACCATCATCCGCGAAGAGGCGCTGAAGCTGGTCACCGCCGACAACCTCCAGAACGCCGCCGGCAAGGTGGCGGGCACGGCGCTGCGCCAGGTGGCCGACAACTTGCCCAGCCTGTCGCAGGCCACGGGGAGCTGGCTCAAACAGTACCGCAAGGGCCGGTTTGAGGTTCACGTGGACACCAGCGACGTGGCCCAGGAAGTGGACAAGATCGGCCGCGTCGGCCGGCAGGCGGTCATCGCCGTCATCCTCGTCGGTCTGATCATCGGCTCGGCCATCACGACGGTCGGCATCGGCCTTGGCGGCTTCGACGGGCCGGGCTGGGAGCTTGTGGCCGGCATTGCCGTCCTGGGCTACATCCTGTCGTCCCTCGTGGCCGGGATGATCGCGCTGCGACTGGTGTGGCGCTGGCTGCGCGGCCGCGAACCGGGCACCGACTAGGCTGCCATAGACACCCGACCGACATGGCGGAAGGCATAGAATCATGAAACAACCGAAGCTCCCCCTTGCCAAACGGCCGCTCTTTCGTATTCTGATCATCTGGCTCATCCAGACCGTGGCCCTGCTCATCATGGCCTGGCTGATGGATAGTGTGCTGGTGGAGACGCTGACCACCGCCCTGATCGTGACGGCGGTCATCGGCCTGCTCAATGCCCTGCTGTGGCCCCTGCTGAGCTACCTGCTGGTGCCCTTTGCCGTGCTGACGCTCGGCTTTGGGGCGCTGCTGCTCAACGGCCTGTTCGTCTGGCTGGCCGCCCGCTTCGTCCCCGACTTCGGCCTGACGAGTTACTGGGCCGGCTTCTGGCTGGCGTTGGGCATGGCGGCCATCAACATCGTTCTCAGCACGCTGTTGACCATCGACGATGACAACTCCTGGTATCGCAATCAGGTGCAGCGGCGCATGAAGTACATGGTGCGGCCGGAGAAGAGCGACGTGCCGGGCATCTTCTTCCTGGAGATCGACGGCCTGGCGCGGCCCATCCTGCAACAAGCCCTGGACAATGGCTACATGCCCACCCTGAAGCGCTGGCTGGACAGCGGCGCGTACACCCTGACCGGCTGGGAGACGGACACGTCGTCGCAGACCTCGGCCAGCCAGGCGGGCATCTTGCACGGCAACAACACCGGCATCACCGCCTTCCGCTGGTACGATAAGTCGGTGCAGCAGATGGTGGCCTCCAATAACACCAAGCTGCTGCCGAAGATCGAGCGGGCGCTGTCGGACGGCAACGGCCTGCTGGCCGACAGCGGGGCCAGCCGCGGCAATATGTTCTCCGGCGACGCGCCCTACGTGATGAACACGGCCAGCGCCCTGCTCGACCGCAGCCGCTTCCACACCTCGGAGTTCCAGGCCTACTTCGCCAACCCCTACAACGCCAGCCGCACCATCCTGCTGTTTCTATGGGACGCGATCCTGGAGATGTGGCAGTTTGGCCGGGCGCGCCGCCGTGGCGTGACGCCCATCCTGGACAAGCACCACCGCGGCGGAATCTACCCCCTCATGCGGGCCACGATGACGGTGCTGATGCGCGAACTGAACGTCTACACCCTGCTGGGCGACCTGTTCGCCGGGCGGCCGGCGGCCTACGCCACATTCGTCGGCTATGACGAGATCGCCCACCACTCCGGCGTGCTCGACCCCGGCGCGTTCGACATCCTGCGCAAGCTCGATGAGCAGTTCGCCCGGCTGGACAGCGCCCGCCGGAGCGCCCCGCGCCCCTACCACTTCGTCATCTTGTCTGACCACGGCCAGACCGGCGGCGCGACGTTTTTGCAGCGCTATGGCCTTACGTTGCAGGAGCACATCCAGAAACTCATGACCGAGGAGCACACGGTCATCACCGCGCAAGGCCCCGACGAAAGCCAGGGGGTGATCAATGCCTTCCTGACCGACATCATCACCAACGAGGCCTCGGCCGTTTCGTCGCTGGTGGGCCGGGTCTTCCGCAGCAAGACGGTCAACGGCGAAGTGCAACTGGCCGCTGAGGGGCCAGGGGGCCACGCCGCCCCGCGCCGCCGCAAGGGTAAAGGCCCAGAAGAGACGCCGGCCGTCATCGCCGTCGCCTCCGGCAATCTGGGCATCGTGTCCTTCACGCAGTGGCCGGAACGGGCCACGGCCGAGCAGATCGAGGCCGCTTTCCCCGCCGTCTTGCCCGGGCTGGTGGAGCATCCCGGCATCGGCTTCATCATGGTGCGAACGGCCAAGCATGGGCCGGTGGTGATGGGCGCCAACGGGATTTACTACCTGGCCACCGACCGCGTGGAGGGCGAGAACCCGCTGGCCAACTTTGGCCCCCATGCCGCCGACCACTTGCGGCGAACCGATAGCTTCGACACCTGCCCCGACATCCTCGTCAACAGCTTCTATGACCCGGCGACGGGCGAGGGCTGCGCCTTTGAGGAGTTGATCGGCTTCCACGGCGGCCTGGGCGGCCCGCAGACCCAGCCGTTCCTGCTGCATCCGACGGCGCTCAAGGTGGAGGGGGAGTTGATCGGCGCGGCGGCCGTCTATCGCACCTGCAAGGGGTGGCTCAACGCACAACAGGGCGCGAACGGCGCCGCGCCGGCCGAGCCAGGCCAGACCGACCTGACGGTCAGAGAACATGAACCTATTTAGGGGCCTCTTCCGTCGTCTGCGCGACCTGCGCTATAGGGCCACGCGCAATGAAGCGGCGGTGGTCTTCGCCGCCGGGCTGACCGTCATCCTGATCGGCACGTTCGTCTACGCCTGGCTGGAGGATTGGACGCTCCTCGACAGCCTGTATGCCACGGTCATCACCATCACGACGGTGGGCTATGGCGACCTTAGCCCGCACAGCCCGCTGGGCCGGCTCTTCGCCGTCTTCTTCACGCTGGGCGCGGTGGGCATTGCCGGCTACGCCGTCTCGGTCTTGGCGGCTTCGGTCATCGAGCGCCAGTCCGGCAAGCTGGCGCGCAATCTACGGAAGCGAAATATGAACCGGATTGAAGACCTCCAGGGGCACATCATCATTTGCGGCAGCGATTTCGTCGGCACGCGCATTGCCCTCGAATACCAGCGGACGAAAACGCCCTTTGTGCTGGTGGAGGCCGATGAGGACACGTTGAAGCAGGGCCTGCTGCTGCTCATCCCCGCCTACCACCAGGCCACGCTGCAATCCTTCCACAGCGCCCAGGACGTTGACCTGTCCACCTATGACAAGCTGACGCCGGCCGAGGCGGCGGAGGCGGCCGGCGTCGCCTACATCCATGGCGCGCCGACGGACGACAACGTTTTGTGGCGGGCGGGTATCGCCCGGGCGGCCGGTCTGCTGGCCACGCTGCCGGACGACCGCGACAACCTGCTGGTGGTCATCGGCGCGCGGGCGCTGGCCCGGCAAGCGGGCAACGACGGCTTGCGCATCATGTCCCGCGTGGAAGACATGCGCAACATCCGCAAGCTGTACTTCGCCGGGGTCGACGAAGTGCGCACGCCCAGCTCGGTGGGCGGCGCGGAGATGGCGCTGCACATGAGCAACCCGGAACTGGCCAAGTGGTGGTACCGGCGCTTCAATGAGGACGAGAGCAAGGGCCACTTCACCCAGATCGCCGTGGCCCAAGAGCGGCCGGCGTGGATTGACCAACCGGTAGACGCCATTCAGGCGGCCGAGAGCGTGTTGATTCTGGCCCTCAAGCGCGGCGACAAGTACCTCTCCCCCCCGCCCCAACGGACGGTCGTGCAGGACGGCGACATCGCCATCGCCTTTCGCTAGAGGAATCAAGCCCTGACCGGTGGGCGGCCCAGCGGTCGGGGCAACGGAGTGTCGTCACATGAGTAACATGCCCCAACAGGTGATCGTGGCCTCCTTCAGCGCCGAGACGGGCGCGGACGAGGCGCTCAAGGAGTTGAAGTCGCTGCAAAGCGAAAAGCTGGTGGAGATCGTCGACGCCGCTGTCTTGCGGCGCGACGCCCGCGACCGCGTTCACATCCAGGAACTCCACGACGTGGGCAGCGGCAAGGCGTCCCTGGCCGGCGGCGTCTTTGGCGCGGCGATTGGCCTGCTGGCCGGGCCGGTCGGCCTGGTGCTCAGCACGGCCGGCGGGGCGCTGCTGGGGGGGCTGGCCGGCAAACACGTCGACATGGGCCTGCCCAACGACCAGCTCCGGAACCTGGCCGAGACGCTGGAACCGGGCACCTCGATGCTGGTGGCGATCATCGAACACGAGTGGCTGGGCGAGATGAAAGACGCGCTGCAAAACTCGGGGGCCAAGGTTGTCATGGCCGAGGCGCTGCGCGAGGAGCTGACGGCCAAGTTTGGCGCGGGCAGCACCGGCTACGNNTCGAACTGACGCGGGTCAGCGCCGAAGCGGGCGCTGTCGTCGTGCGCACCCACGTGCTGACGAAAGAGGGGCTGGTTCAGCGCGAGATCGCCGTCAGCGAGAAGGGCATCACCACCACCGACACGCCCGTGGCCCAGGCGCGCCGGCCGGCGGGCGCGCCCGTCACCCTGGCCCAACTGGAAGCCGAGGCCGCGGCGCTGGCGCAGTCAGTCAGCGACTATCCGGAGAGCCGCTACAAGTTGCGCACCCATTTCTACAGCCTCTATGGCCAGGGCAACCGCACGTCGGGCTATGGCAATTCGGAATTGAACTTCATGCGCTGGGAGATCAACCGTGGCGTGCTGAACCGGCTGGACGATCCGGCGCAGGCCGGCAGTGCGTGGTGGCGCGAGGTGAACGGGTGGTTTCTCTATAGCTCGGAGCTGGCCATGATGGTCGAGCATGCCGGTCTGGGCGACGCGGCGTTGCCGCCGGCCGTGCGCTACTGGATTGACTACATGCGCGCCCCGTCGCCGGCCAACTGGTATCGGGCGCACAATCGCGGCATCGCCGAGGGGTACGTGCGCTATGAGGCGCTGGCGGCCCAGGAGAACGAGTATGAGCAGTTCTTCATGAACGAAGTCCTGTTCCGGGTCATCTATGCCAGTTCGATGGTCATGGGCAAGAGCTTCGGCGCGCTGGGCAAGGTGATGTCTAACCCCATCCTGCCGGCGGTCGATCTGCTGGTGAGCATCCCCCACTTCTACCCCCACCGCTACCCCATGACCTTTGTCGACAAGATGCACATCCTGCACAACGGCTACTCGATGCGCGAGAAGGCGGTGCAACTGCTGGACGAGCGCTTTGTCCTGCCCCAGTTGGACGAGCTGTACCAGTGGACGGCCGAGTGGTTGGAGCTGCCGGAACTGGCCGGGTACATCATCGACGGCCAGCCGAGCTACCCGCAAAGGGAGCCAACCGCATGAGCGCCCGACCGCCGATCCATGCCGTCACCGGGGCATTTGGCTACTCCGGCAAATACATCGCCCGGCGCTTGCTGGACAAGGGTTGCGCCGTCGTGACGCTGACCAACTCGCCGCAGCGCCGCAACCCCTTCGGCGACGCTGTGGCGGCCTATCCCTTTCACTTCGACCAGCCCGACAAGTTGGTGGCCGCGCTGGCCGGGGTGTCGGTGCTCTACAATACGTACTGGGTTCGTTTCAATCATAAGCGCTTTAGCCACGCAGAGGCCGTCACCAATACGCTGATCCTGTTCGAGGCCGCCCGCCAGGCGGGCGTAGAGCGGATCGTGCACGTCAGCATCACCAATCCGGCGGCGGCGTCGAACCTGGAATACTTCGCCGGCAAGGCGGCGCTTGAGCAGGCGCTGATCGCGTCGGGCACGTCCTATGCCATCCTGCGGCCGGCCGTCCTGTTCGGCAAGGAGGACGTGCTGATCAACAATATCGCCTGGACGCTGCGCCGGCTGCCGGTCTTCGGCGTCTTCGGCGACGGCAGCTATGGCATCCAGCCGATCTACGTGGACGACCTGGCCGCGCTGGCCGTGGCGCAGGGCGAGGGACGCGAGAACGTGATCATCAACGCCATCGGGCCGGAGACGTTCACCTTCCGCGAGCTGGTTACCACCATTGGCCAAATCATCGGCAAGCCGCGGCCGGTGCTGTCGTTTCCGCCGCGCCTGGCCTATTGGGCGACGCGGGTTGTCGGCCTGTTCGTCGGCGACGTCTTCCTGACCTGGGAGGAGGTGCAGGGGTTGATGGCCGGCACGCTGGCCGTCGACGCGCCGCCGGCGGGCACGACCGCTCTGACCGCCTGGGCGCGGCAGCACGCCGATTCCCTGGGCCGCCACTACACCAGTGAACTGGCGCGGCGAGACGATCGCCACAGCGCTTACCGCTCCAACGGCTGAGCCATGTCCGCCCGCAAGAGTTCCACGCCCCGACCCATCTGGCAACGTTCCTGGCAACAGCGGCTGTTGCGGGCCGGCCTCGTCGTCGCCGCCGTCGTGGCCGTGGTGGCGCTGGTGGCGACGCTTCTGCAACGGGATCAGCCGCCGTCCCATTTCACGATCGCCACCGGGCCACCGGGCAGCGCCTCCTACCAGGCGGCCGAGAATTACCAGCGCATTGCCCGTGAGAACGGCTTCGACCTCGACATCGTGGTGAGCGATGACGTGGCGGAGCGGCTGGCCATGCTGCTGGACGGCACGGCGCAGGCCGGCTTTATTCCCAGCGGGGCGGCGGCCGGGCTGGAGACGGACGACTTGCGGACGTTGGCGTCGGTCTATTATGAACCGGTGTGGGTCGTCTACCGGCGGGCCATCGCCCCGGAGCGGGCCATTGACGATCTCCAGGCGTTGCGCGGCCGGCGGGTTGCGCTGGGGCCGGGCAGCGCCAGCACGGAGCGCCTGGCGCGTTTTCTGTTCGATCTGAATGGCATCTCCGAGGCGAACACGGCGTTCGTGGATCTGGCCCCGGAGGAAGCGCGGGAAGGATTGCGCGACGGCACGCTC
>JRYK01004328.1_pt1 | contig 35090 bp, 27 predicted proteins | sample 235381 | NCBI WGS metagenome assembly JRYK01 (sample SAMN03074220, study PRJNA261476) | activated sludge metagenome | biome: Wastewater Treatment Plant; feature: Wastewater; material: Activated sludge; isolation source: activated biomass of a wastewaster treatment plant treating hydrocarbon... ... | reverse complement strand
GAAATTTAGGGCCTCTTTGCAAAGCATACTTTACACTTTGCTCATTGGGTTGCAAAGATAATCATTCACGGAAACCGCCAAATTTTAATTCACAATCAATAAACCATTTTCCTGACCCGATTTCATTAAAAAGCGAATCCAATAAGTACCCGGCAACAACGATTTTCTTTCCAGCTTGAACATGCCTTCAAACTCATTCAAACGCCTAACATGATGACCTTGAATATCGAAAACGTCCATGAGTATGTCATTTTGGCTATTGCTTATAAAAATAAACTGATCGGAAGTATTCAATACTTTCAATCCATTCGAAAACTCGCTATGTGTGCCGACAGTTGATGGTAAGAAAAAATCAAAGACGTTCCTGCATCCGTTGCAATCTGTCACAGTGAGTGTATAGTTGCCTGACTTAAGATTGCAGTTGCTACTCCCTGTCCAACCAGTGCTCCATAAATATTTGTAGGGCTCACAACTGCCATCGATTTGAACACCAATGCACCCATTTCCTGAACCATTATCTTTTATAATTAGCGTATCACGTACCACCATTGTCTCAGCATACTGGAAAAAGATATACAAAATACTGTCACATCCCCTGGAATTTAATCCAGTCAATAGGATGGTATCACCCAAATGATTCTTATCAAACAATACATTATGAATCACTATCGAAGAGTCAATACATAGCACTTGCTTCAATACACCAGTGGTAGGTTCTAAAAGATTTACTTTGACATGAACGATGCTGTCACACCCAATGTAACTTCCTCCAAACAAAGTATCTGTGCCTTGTTCATGCCCTAGGAAATAGGCTTCTCCAAGTATGTTAATGGTATCCCCTGCACAAATTTCTGTTTGGAAATCACTTTCAATTGCCCGGCACTCAAAGAGTCTTTGCGTCCAAAAATCCGGTGGATTCTTGTTGTCAGAACTTAAATCATGATCTGTACTAAAGGTGCTGCCTATTGAAAAAATTGTCCCATCATCGTTTAAGGATAGTGCACTGGCATTGTCACCTTTTGTACCTCCATAATACTTCTTCCATAAAATATTGATTCCGGTATCTATTTTCATGATCAACAGATCACTGGTACCACCATAAGGAGTTATACTAATATCCTTATCGTTGGATATTGCATTACAAGCTAAAATCACATTACCGTCAGCATCAAGCTTTGCCTGCACGGGAACATCATCAAGGCTACCTCCAATGACTTTAGATTTTAGGATATTGCCATTCACGTCCAAGTGAACAATCCAAATATCACGTCCTCCTTTGATGGTATCGATCAATCCTCCCTTAGTGCTGACGGTGCCAAACATCATATAAGTCTTATCCTTCAACTGGACAGCATCATTGAATATTTCATCACCTGGACCACCAAAAGTCATCAAGCTTATTTTGTTCAAATTCCTGTTCACCTTTAGAATAAAAATATCTTTCTTGCCTTTGTTCTTGCTAGCAAAATCTAAATCATTTGATTCTGATTCCCCAAAGACTAACATTTGTCCACCAAATTCTTCAGCATTCAACACCTTTTTTGCCGTTTCGTCTTTAGTACCTCCAAAGGTTACCACTTTATTGAGAATTCCTGCTTCAGAAACCGCCGCTACTAAGATATCATTTCCACCCTTACTGGGCACAGCATTGACATCACGGTCAATACTTTTGGTGTGACCTGCAAGATAAACGCGCCCAGCTTCGAGATAATGTATTGCATTGAGCTGATCGTTGTTTGTTCCACCATATATTTTTTCCCAAAGCAACATCCCATTGGATGGATTAATGGCCATGAGCCACATATCTGTCAGGCCATAAAAATTGGACACATCACCTCCTTTCCCAGAACTATAACCACCCACTAAGGCCACTCCGTTAGGCAGTATTATCAAGGCATTTGATTGCTCAAATGTTGAACTGCCATAGGCTCTTTTATAATATAATTTCCCATCAGGACTAAATGCACATGCCATAAAATCATCACCCCCCCGATAACCTGGAATATCGACTGATGCCGTTTTACCGATTCCTAAATACAAACTATCATTCACTTTTGAAAGAGCTGCTGCCACGTCAGTCCCCTGTCCACCAAATAATTTAGACCAAATTTTTACCGGCTGGGCTTTTATTGAAAAGCCGACCATCCAAAGAATAAAAATGATATATTTTTGCGTTTTCATATGCCGTTCATTTGATATACTCATCAAATTTACTATGTCTGATGTAAAAATTGAAGTTGGCTGGAAAGATTTATTACAAGCTGAGTTCAGTGCTGACTATTTTAACAATATTGTTTCCCTCATTAAGAATGATTTAAAAGCTGGCAAAACGATTTATCCTCCAGGTCAATTGATTTTCAAAGCTTTCAATGATTGTCCTTTGGATAAGCTTAAAGTAGTTATTTTAGGCCAGGATCCGTATCACGGTCCAGGAGAAGCTATGGGACTTTGTTTTTCAGTACCCAAGGGCATAACTATTCCTCCTTCCTTAAAGAATATTTACAAGGAACTGCAAAGATGTTTTGGATATCCTGTTCCTGCTCACGGGGATTTAAGTCATTGGTCTGAACAAGGGGTACTTCTATTAAACGCTTCTTTGACCGTTCAACATAAAATGCCCAATTCCCACAAAGACATTGGGTGGCATCAATTTACGGATGCTGTTATTCAACGGCTAAATCAAGATAAAAATCATCTTGTCTTTATGCTTTGGGGAAACTTTGCGAAGTCCAAAAAAGCTTTCATTTCACTTGACAAGCACCTCGTTTTAGAAAGTACCCATCCCTCACCTCTTGCAGGAAATACATTTATTGGCAATAACCATTTTCTGCTTGCCAATCAATATTTAATTGCACATGGCAAGACCGCCATAGATTGGCAAATAATATAATTTCTTTATATTTGTGGTATTCTTAACACTTAAACGTTTTCTTATGAAGCTTAAAATCATTGTTTTCTTTGCACTCTTTTCTTTGGCATATAATGCAAATGCCCAAGACTACAAAAATGCGATCGGATTGCGCGCAGCTTGGGGCTGGGCTTTGACAGGTAAGCACTTTATGAATGAAAAAAACTCACTAGAAGCTATAGTAAATTACAGAAGCTATGGTGCAGGTTCATATGACTACAGTTATCTGAGCATCACCGGCTTATATCAAAATAATTATGATATCAAATCAGTGTCTGGCTTAAGATGGTATTGGGGTTTTGGTGCTAATGTTGGATTTTGGGGAGGTGACTGGGATTATTATGATGTAGATGATGATGGAAATTTATTTCTTGGCGTTTGTGGCAACTTAGGCCTGGACTATAAATTTGAAAATGCACCAATAAACTTATCAGTTGACTGGATTCCAACATTTCATTTTATCGGATGGGGAAATGGATTCTCTGAGGAATCAGGTGGATTTGCTATTCGCTACACCTTTTAGTTTTTGTAAAGCAATCTTTAAAAATATGGCCACAGAAATTCTGTGGCTTTTTTTTTGCCCAATTCTTGGATCTGTTTAAATAGTTTTTACAACTGCAAAAGTTTTGTGGCATTTTCTTAAAACATGCCCTGATAGGTTGATAAGTAAAATCACAAAGATTTATTGATTGGCTCAGAGATGAGACCACAAACGGCAATAAAACTAATTTGGGAATGTAGAATAAATGACTTAAAGATTTTGATCCATCTTAGCTTGTTGTTTTTTCCATATTCTGGCTAAGATGAACACCATAAGGTAAGGAATAGCCAATAAGTACAAAATACCGTTATTTAAGCCTTTACCTGCGGAACCTCCAGCCTCCAAGTTGCTTTCAGCAGCCATTCTGCACATTGGACATTGCGCTATAACTGCCAACGAAAAAAGCAAACCAAGTGCTAAAGTCAATGCAAATCGATTGTTCCTCATTGAGTTTTTCCTTAACGATCCAAACATGGTCGCAACATTAAATAACATAATGGTCCTGAAAAACAAATATACAGCCAAATCGGAAATACCCATTTGGCCATTTTACGGTGCCTGTCATACTGCCCGGTCAATCCCCGTATGTAGGTAAATAAAATAAAAGGAAATGCTAAAGCGGAAAAAACCACATGGCTGATCAACAAAACAAAATACACGATCCTGGAAAAATCAAATTTACAGTACCGCTGTTCTGGTGTGGTAATATGATAAACGACATACGAAATCAGGAAGACAGTTGACAAAAGCATTGCAGTAGTCATCAATCGCTTGTGCATACTTACATTCCCTTTCTTGATGAAAATTAGAGCCAAAACCAAAACGGCACCGCATAATGCATTTACACTGGAATGAAATGGAGGTAAGAAAGAAAAATCGACGTCCGTATCAATCTTTATTCTGCGCATCAGTAGCACGACTAAAAGAACGAGAGTACTGATGATCCAAGCTACAGTGTTTAAAGTTCGAATTTGCTTTTCTGTCCAAACACTCATTGCTTAAGGCTTAAAAAGACAGGTATTTCCCGAATAGCTGTCTTGACTTCATCAGGAAGATTCAGCGAATAATAATTACGAATCTGCCCATTTTCATCCAACAACACAATTAATGGCTTCTCCAGGTATTTCTCAGGTAAAGAAAACGCATCTGATGAAAAAGGAAAGACATGGTTCTTAGCCAGAAAGGTACTGATCCATGTGCTTTTTCGAGGCAAGTCTAACTGTTGACCTATTTGGGAAATTTGCTCTCCCACTTCCAGTCCAATGATGGTAAACACATGAGTGCTGAATTCACCAGAAACTTGAGCAATAATTTTCTTAAACTCGTTGATATTCTCTTGCCGAGAAGAATCTGCCGGTATTATTCCTATGATCCATCTTTTACCCGCAAGACCCTCACTGGAAATCACTGAATCTTGATCGGTCGCTGTCTGAAAATTTGAAAGCATACCTTTTGGAGCCAAATGCTGCATAGCAAGTTTTCGCATTTGTGTTCCCTTATTGAGGTAATACCAGGCAAAAAAGGGAAAACCAATGACTATAATCCCCAATAGTAATAACTGGTAAAGTCTACTCAAAATTCATCAATTTTATGACTAACATACTTATCAGTGGTGAGTATTTCCTTTCATACTATGTAGGGTATCCGTTTTTGTTTGTACAGTATCTTTTGATTGGATAGTGTTACTGTCTATAGGCATGGCAGCATGTCCTTCAGAAGAAGATGGATGGACAGAATGTTTATGTTGCCTTTGCTCAAGTGTTAGTAGAGGTCTATCTTGAATTTTAGCACGCCAATGATTCCAGGTATTCCCCTCTGAGAAAAAGGCAATAATCGCCCAAACCAACAAAAGTGTAGGTAGGAGAACACTTTTTACCAACCCGGGGACTTCATACCTCATGTGCATAAATTCAAACACAATGAAATAGGCTTTGTACAATGACATTATAATCATCGCCAGATACATAATTGAGCGTGGAAGATGGAACCCATCAACGATATAACCCTTTCCCAATAAGGCAATAAACACTTCAATTATGGTAACGATTCCCAGAAGTACAAATCCTTTAAATGCTACCTTTTTAGCTTCCTCGTATCTAATATGTGCCATTTTTGTTAATTCTAACTGTTATTTTAAAGAAGGTAAAATACTAAAAACACAAACACCCAAACCAAATCTACAAAGTGCCAATAAAGCCCTATTTTTTCCACCATTTCATAGTGATTCTTTCTGTTTGCATAAACACCAGAAAGCACATTAATTAAAATAATGGCCAGGAAGACCACTCCACTGAAAACGTGAAAACCGTGAAATCCGGTAATAAAGAAAAATAATGCTCCAAAAGCTTTCGGACCAAACTGTTGCTGTTTGACTTCACCGGATTCCGTTTTGTATTGTAAGGGTGCCCATTCTTCTCCATGCTTATGAATAAGATAAGATTGTCCGGCATGAACTGGATCACCTGCTTTGATATCGTGGCCATCACCATCTAGATACACTCCATTTTCCACATGGGTCCCAAATGGATTGGTGTGAATCGTCATGTTCTCACCTTTTATCAAGGTGGTCCATTCCCAGGCTTGACAACTTAAAAATGTCAAACCTCCTACTATGGTCAGCAACATCCAAAAGGCTACTCCTTTTTTATTATAGCGTTGACCTTCCTGCACCGCTCTTACCATCGTCACACTACTGACGATCAATACGAAGGTCATAAAAGTTACAAAAATCAAAGGTTTATGATGTATTCCACCCGGCAAGGTCGAAAACACAAAATCAGGAACAGGCCACGTGGGACTTGCAAATCTCAAAGTCCCATATGCAATAAGAAAACCAGCGAAAGTAAATGCGTCAGAAAGGAGAAAATACCACATCATCAACTTTCCATAACTTGCTTTAAAGGGCTCAGTTGCTCCTGCCCAGGCACCCCTAGGCTGATGCACATCATGCGCGTGTATTTGATCAGTTGCCATTGAACGATTTTAAGCTATTGTAAGATTAGAAATATCAATAAGTATATCCAAATAAGGCCGACAAAATGCCAATATTGCCGTACCAAATCCAATTTAAAAATTCTTCCGGAGTTGTTCTCAATATCCCAGGAAATTGCAAATGCGAATGATACCAAAAGTGCTGCAAGACCACCCAATACATGCAATGCATGAAGACCACTGATAGCATAAAGGAAAGAACTGCTCACATTTAAATCCAACGTGATTCCTTGTGCTACCAACGCCTTCCAAGAAATCAGTTGAAATACGATGAATGCAAATCCGAAAACATTGGCAAGCATCAATCCATTGATATAATGCTTTTTATTCGAACTCTTTAAACTCCGAAAACTCCATTCCAAGAATACCGATGAAAGTACAATACAACTCGTACTAACAAAAAAAGGAATGGGCAATTTAAATTCATACCAACTCCCTGCTGCCTTGCGAACGATATATGCACTGGTAAGGGCTGCAAACATCATAATGATAGAGGCCATCGCTATCCATAAACCAAATTTTATTGCTTGCCTTCTGGATGGCTCCAAATTTCGATCGATCATTTGAAACAAAGCCATTACACCAGATTATTGTTAAGGAAAAACAACATAAAAAGCAAAGGCAAATAAAAAAATGAAACAAACATCAACTGTCTGGCTGCCTCAGAATTATTCTTTCGATAAAGATTAATTCCAAACCAAACATAAATGGAAATCAATGAAATTACAGCGATCAGAATTCCATCGTGCACCACATTGACGGATTGCATAAATGCAATGATGAAATAAGCCAACCCGGCATAGATCGCAGAATATAGTCCGTATTTGGGATCTGGCCTACCCTCCACATCTCGTATTAATTTAAAACCAGCTTTTCGGTAATCGTCATGGCCCAACCATGCAATCGACCAAAAGTGGGGAAACTGCCATAAATATTGCAGTGCAAAAAGTGAAATTGCTTGTTCTGTAAATCCTTTACAAGCCACGACCCCTGCAATCAATGTTGGCAATGCACCAGGAATTGCACCAATGGGTATTGCAACAGGACTATACCGTTTCAGGGGTGTATAAACAAAAGCATACAAAACAAATGAAAGCATTCCAAGCATGGCTGCCTGAAAACTAACCATAGACAAAATAAAGACTCCAATTGTACACAGTACACCTGCCAGCAAAACCGCAAATGATAAACTCATTCGACCCGTTGCAACAGGTCTGGCAGATGTTCTCTTCATTAATTTATCATATTCCCGCTCTAGACATTGGTTCATTGCATTAGCTGCAAAAGTGATCAGCAAACCACCTGTCATGAGGCTTCCAAACTCAAAAAAAGAAAAACTTCCACCCGCCAGAATCAAATAACTCAGTGCAGATGAAAACACGACCATCAAACTCAATTTGAATTTAACGAGAATGCCAATATCCCGTAATAGAGAATATTGTATTGCCGATGTCTTCGTGGAATTCATAAATCTTAATAAATCGAAATTAATGGCTGCTTTCCTCTTCTCCTTCTTTCAATGGAATATGTTGAGGTATATATTCATTACCATCTTTTCCATAATCATAAGCCCAGCGCTGTACAGTAGGTATCTTTTCAGGCCAATTCCCATGTCCTGTATGAATGGGTGTAGTCCATTCCAATGAATTAGCTTTATAAGGATTTTGGTCAGTCATTTTCTTTCCTTTCCAAATACTCCAGAAGAAATTGACCACAAAAAGAATTTGACCAAAGAATGTGATCACCGCTGCAATGGTGATAAATTTATTCAAATCATCAAAATCCTTAAATGCATCGAAGTTGTCAAAACGGTAATACCTTCTAGGAACTCCTGCCATCCCTAAATAATGCATTGGTCCAAACACAGCGTATGCACCAACCATGGTAACCCAAAAGTGAATTTTCCCCAAAGTGTCGTTCATAAATCTACCAAACATTTTAGGAAACCAGTTGTACACCCCTGCAAACATTCCAAAAAAAGCAGCAACACCCATAACTATATGGAAATGTGCAACGACAAAATAAGTGTCATGTTGCTGAATGTCAATTGCCGAATTCCCTAAGAATATACCTGTTAAACCTCCGGAAATGAACATAGAAACGAATCCAATACAAAACAGCATTTGCGTGTTCATGCGGATATTCCCTCCATAGAGTGTACTGATCCAGTTAAATACTTTAACGGCGGAGGGCACTGCTATGATTAATGTAAAAATGACGAAGAAATTGGATATAAAAGGATTTACGCCTGCCATAAACATATGATGCGCCCATACGATAAAGGATAAAAATCCAATAGCCAAAATAGAATACACCATTGCCCGATATCCAAAAATAGGTTTACGCGCATGGACTGACATCACTTCTGATACAATTCCCATTGCAGGCAAAATGATGATATATACCTCGGGGTGGCCTAAAAACCAAAAGAGATGCTGAAATAAGATCGGACTACCTCCTATCCTATCCAAAGCCTGGCCATTAATAAAAATATCAGACAAATAGAAGCTTGTACCTAAGCTTCTATCGAACATGAGTAAAAAGAAACCCGACGCCAGTACTGGAAACGACAAAAGTCCCAGAATGGCGGTGACTAAAAACGCCCATATCGTCAAAGGCATTCTCCACATAGTCATGCCCTTGGTTCTCAAATTAAGAACGGTAGTGATGTAGTTCATCCCTCCCAACAAAACGGACACGACAAAGAAAACCAATGAAACCAGCCATAAAGTCATTCCTGCACCACTGCCATTTGAAGCTTGCGGCAAAGCGCTGAGAGGTGGGTAACCTGTCCAACCACCAGAGAAGGGCCCTGTACTTAGAAACAGACTGTACATCATAACCACAGAGGACAAAAAGAAAAACCAGTAACTCAACATATTGAGAAAAGGTGATGCCATATCCCTAGCCCCGATTTGAAGAGGAATTAATAGGTTACTAAAGGTCCCACTTAGGCCCGCTGTCAATACAAAAAACACGATGATGGTTCCATGCATCGTTACAAGCGCATAATAAAATTCTGGATCAAGTTTACCAACTCCGGTATCACTGAGGGTGATCCATTTACCCAAAATAGGTCTTAGCCAGGATATGTCCGCATCCGGATATCCTAATTGAATCCGGAAAATAATCGACATCGCAGCTCCTACTACCGCCCAGAACATTCCCGTCATTAAAAATTGACGGGCAATCATTTTATGGTCTTGCGAAAATATATACGTCGTAAGAAAATTCGTTTGGAATTTATCACCATGATGATGCTCATGAAAATGATCATCGTATCCCAATTCTTGAATCAGGTGATCCGTCTCCATATGTGTATTGTGACTTGCTGACATGGTATATTTTGTATTAGAAATTCAAAATTTTAAATTCAATTCTTCTATTTTTACTTCTACCCTCTTCGGTATCGTTGCTTTCTTTAGGCTTTGAGGATCCTACTCCAACAGCAGAAATTCTTCCACCTTCTACGCCATTATTGACCAAATAATTTTTCACAGCATTTGCTCTATCAACAGAAAGTTTTTGATTCAATGCAGCATCTCCCACATTATCGGTATGTCCGCTGATCTCAACTTTAAGTTTTGGATATTGGCTAAAGGTTTCTTTGAGAACGGCTAAGCCAATTTCAGATAATTTATTAATATCAGCAGAACCCGTTTCGAAATAAATATTATCGAGTTGAATGACACGATCCTCTGCTTTTACATTAGCTGTATCCAACGCTTTTTTCAAATTGATTTTAAACTCTTCTGTCTTCATTTTAGCCTCATACTCCAAGGGCTGCCCTTTGAAAGGGTCTTCATCGGTATTTCTAACATTCGTTAGGTAAAATGACTTCTGTGATGCGTTCCATTTTTCCCATTCTTCCTGAGAAACCACTTTTACTAATCTTCTCATAGAATAATGTCCCTTACCACACAACTCTGCACAGGCAAGTTCATAGTTGAAGGCTTTCCACTTTGGTTCGCTGTTTGGATCATTGGGGTCCGAAGGCTGTTGATATTCCGGATATTTTCTCAATTCTTGCCTGAATTCTTCTGTGGTTTTGATTGGAGTAAAAATAAAATAAGTGGGTACCCCAGGTACCGCATCCATTTTCACCCGGAAGTGAGGTAAATAAAAATTGTGAAGTACATCCCGTCCGATGATTCGAATCCGAATTTTCTTTCCTTTCGGAACCACCAATTCATCTGCATTAAAATCATCGTGATTTCTTACATCCGTCCAGTCCTGACCGATTTCATTTACACCAGACTTAATCAATCTAAAATCCTTCACGCCCAATTGTCCGTCAATACCAGGATATCTTAAGTTCCATGCAAATTGCCACCCTGTGGCTTCTATTTCCATATAAGCTTCGTCTTGTTTGACATCAGCCATGACATTGTTCCAAGTGACTAAACCTTTCACAACCAGAACAGTCATTACCAAAGCAGGCACAGCTGTCCATATAATTTCAAGCCTTGTATCATGAGGAAAAAATAAAGCTTTTCGATTTGCTTGAAACCTGTATTTGTAAGCAAACCAAAACAATAAAATATGGCAGATAATGAAAACGATGCCGGTAAGCACCAAAGTCAAATTAAACATTGAATCAATGGATCCTCCATGTGCAGATGCTGACTGCAAAGGACCATATCCAAGCATTCTATTTGCATAATACAGGGCGCTCCAAAAAAAAGAACCCAAAAAAATGACACAAAAGATTAGAAACCATTTACCATTAGAATTTGCAATTTTCTCCTGGTAAGCATCTTCATCAATCATGCTAGATGCTAATTCATTGATCTTTGCAATCTGCACCAAAACAATGAATAATAAAACAATTGTAAGTATCGTGATTAAAGCCGTCATGGTCTACTTATTAATTTTATAATCAAACATGATGATGTAAACTTTCTTGCAGGTAAGGATCATTTTTGGGTACCAATGCAGCCTTTGACAGAAAATGCAAGGTAACCGCAACAAACAATGCAAGAAACCCAATCAGTAATCCCAAATCTGCCAAGCCTGGTATATAATATCCAATTTCAGGTCCAACTGCTTCAGCATGTCCAGAATCATGCATCGTTTCTGTATGCATGGTCCCAGCTGCATCAGCCGTTTGCTCTTTATGCGGTTCATTCATCACTTTTGTGTTCCCATCGTTTTGTCCCCCAGCATGTCCAAGGCTGATTTCATGTGAGGTATGTAAAATACCTGGTTTCAGCATTTGGAAAGAATCAACCCAATGCCCGAAAAATACGATGAGAGAAACAGTTATGAGAGTACCGTATTTACGTTTATTGTCATTTCTCATTAAGATGAGAAAAGGTAACACAAAATTCAAAATCAAATTACCATAAAAGAGTACTGGATACTGTTGAATTCTCGTTTGAAAATAAACGGTTTCTTCACCAATATTTCCATACCAAATCAACATATACTGAGAAAACCACAAATAAGTCCAGAAAACAGAAAAGGCAAACATGAACTTACCTAAATCATGAAAATGTTCCTGGTTGACATTGTGATAATAGCCTCTTGATTTAAGGTAAATCAGAAGCAAAATGGTAAGAGAAATCATACTAACAAAAGTACTTGCACCTGTATACCAGGCATATAGCGTACTATACCAATGTGGATCCACCGACATACACCACAACCAAATAACCGCGGCACTTGAAAAACCCGCAATGGGCAAAAAGATTGCCGCCCAAATCTTCATTTTCTTGTAATGCTCAAATTTTGGATTTCCATGGGTGTCTTCTTCAATACTCAAACTCCTCATCTTGTTGGCAAAAAATATCCAAACCCCAAGAATGCCTAAACCACCAATGGCATAAAAGTTCTTATTGAGAAATGAAGATTTGCCTTGAAGAATTTTATCATTAGCTACCGCATCGGCATCCGCCCAGTGATATAAATGATGCCATCCAAAATACACGCCCAAAGCGATTAAAAACATAATGGCAAATCCTACATACAAGAATTGTGACATGGCCTCCCATACCCGTTTGAAACCAACATTCCAACCAGCATATGCGGTTCGGCTAACGCACACAAAAAATATTGCCATTAAAGCAATTAAAGTAAAAAAGCTTCCATTGTGCAAAAGACTACTCCACAAACGCGTGTGATGGGCATCATCATTAAATATGATCGCAACCAGAGAAATAATTCCAATTATTCCTGCAATTCCTAAAACGATTTTGTCTTTATCCGGAATTTGTATTGACTTCATTTATCGTAAACTTTAGGCTTTTGTTTAATTTATTTGTTTGTTGCCGGCGCAGCTATTGTCGCAGAAGAGCCGGTAAATGTGTTCTCTTTCTCGTTATAAACTAATTTCTTAGAGGCAGCTTGCATAGAACGGATGTAATGAATGACGTTCCATCTTTCCGCGTACGATAACTTATCTCGATGAGAACCCATCATATTTCGTCCATACATAATAGCATGGTAGTATCTACCTTCCGACGAAATAATAAATTCATCTTTCATAAAGTTAGCAGGTTGTGCAGGATATTTACCGCCATCATCCCTGACCAGATATCCAGCACCATCCCCACCGGCACCATGGCAAATGGCGCAATACAAGTCATACAATGCTTTTCCTTCAGATAGTCCTTTTTTGGTAATGGGCAGCGGGTTAGACTTAATTTCATTCATAGCCCTAAGTCTCTCTTCCTCTGTATTTCCGTAATAATAATTTACTGACCCGTTTACTGGAGTGACAATGGCATTGTGGCTCAATTTTCCATTATAAATATCTTCATTAGGCTGCCCTGAGTTCCAACCCAAAGAACCTCTTGCGATTGTACCTTTTACGGGTTGCTTAGGAGCAGACATTTGAGCAATTTCCAACGGACTTCCCCAGGAATGCCAGTAATAATAGCTATTGACATTGGCTTCGTAAGCAATAGAATGCGACATATCGGGCATGTATTCAGACCCAGTCCGGTTGTTTCCAGCTGGTCTGCATTGAAAACATACCATCGCAATCAGCACTAAGTATAAATTATGATTTGGCTTTTTCATTTTTAAATCATTTTGGAATTGACTTCTTCTGCACCGGTCTCATGAAACAGTGTTTTTACATCTTCTTCGGAAACCTCACTTTTATCAAAAGCCAGGCAGAACTTATCATCGGTTGTTCGTAAATCTAACTGAGGGTTAGATACCCCTGGCCATAATCCACAAATGGTATAAAAAGTTATGGTCATACCCCATGCCGCACACAAAACGGTCATTTCAAAAGTAATGGGAATAAATGAAGGTACTGGCCAATATGGCTTTCCTCCAAATATAATTGGCCAATCGCTGGTCATGATCCAGGTCATCCCAAGAAATCCAAGCAAGGCACCTAAAGATCCATAGACAAAGCCTGCCTGATGCAACCTCGATTCAGATAAACCCATTGCATGATCAAGACCATGAATTGGGAACGGAGAATACACGTCGAGTATTTCGAGATGCTTCTTCTTAGCCAAACGAACAGCATTCAACAAAACTTCCTCATCGGAATAGATTCCATAAATGACATCTTTATTCAGCTTTCGCATGTATGGTTAGTTTTATGTGAATTCAATTAATGATTTTCATGATGATGATGTTCAACTCCATGCGAACCAGTATGGTTTGCATGTTCTCCAATGTATTGGTCACCACCTACTTTAAGAATATGTTTAACTTCAGCAATAGCTACCACCGGTGCTACTCGAACAAATATCAGGTAGCAAGTAAAAAACAAACCAATGGTTCCAATAAAAATTCCAATTTCAACCCAGGTTGGACGATAGTAACTCCAGGAAGATGGCAAATAGTCGCGAGCCAATGTGGTTGCAATAATTACAAACCGTTCAAACCACATTCCAATATTTACAAAAATCGACATGAAGAAAGTAACAAAAATGCTACGTCTAAATTTTTTAACCCAAAATAGCTGTGGTGAAATCACATTACAAGTCATCATTCCAAAATAAGACCACCAGTAAACTCCCATCGCGCGGTTAAAGAACGCAAACTGCTCATATACATACCCAGAATACCACGCAATGAATAATTCTGTCAGATAAGCTACACCAACAATAGTACCGGTAACCAATATAACTTTATTCATTGACTCTATATGCTCAAGAGTAATATACTCTTCAAGTTTCAAAATTTTTCTGGTAATAACCATGAGTGTTTGAACCATTGCAAAACCAGAAAAAATGGCTCCAGCAACGAAATAAGGTGGAAAAATTGTAGTATGCCAGCCCGGAATTACGGAAGTGGCGAAGTCAAAACTAACGATCGTATGTACAGATAATACCAGTGGAGTAGAAAGACCTGCAAGCACTAATGAAAGTGATTCCCATCGTTGCCAATGCTTGGCAGAACCTGTCCATCCAAAAGATAAAGTGTTATATATTTTCTTACGAAACCCTGATGCGCGGTTTCTTACGGTCGCAAAATCCGGAACTAAACCCGTATACCAAAACAATAAGGATACAGAAAAGTAAGTGGATATGGCGAACACATCCCACAAAAGCGGTGAATTAAAATTAGGCCAAAGTGATCCTCTGGTGTTTGGGTAAGGGAAAAAGTAAAATACGACCCAAATACGTCCAACGTGAATTAAAGGAAACATCGCAGCACAGATTACAGCAAAAATTGTCATGGCTTCTGCTGCCCGATTAACACCTGTTCGCCAACGCTGACGAAACAATAATAAAATGGCTGAAATCAGGGTACCTGCGTGACCAATACCGATCCACCAAACAAAGTTAGTGATATCATAACCCCACCCTATTGTACGGTTAAGGTTCCATGTCCCAATTCCCATCCAGATGGTCCATAGAATACAGAAAATACCAAAAGACAAAACTGAAACGGAAACGATGAACGCCAAAATCCATTCTTTGCTTGGTGTACGTTCCGTAGGAGCACATAAATCCTCTGTGATTTGATGATAGGTCTTATGACCTTCCACCAAAGGCTTTCTTACTGGGGCAACTATTCCTCCTGACATTTTGATGATTTATTTATGGTTATGCATCTAATGATTCGTCTCTGTTGTTCACTTTCATTGTATAATTAACAACAGATTTTACATTCACTTCTTCTAAAACTATATAGTTAAGTGGATTCTGTAACTTTTTATGCAGTTCTCCACTTTCATTGTTCATATCACCAAAAGTGATAGCACCTGTAGGACAAGCTGTCTGGCAAGCAGTTTTTACATCCTGATCCCTCAAGGATCTTTCTTGCATTTTCGCATTCAACTTACCTTCCTGAATCCTCTGGACACAAAATGAACATTTTTCAATTACCCCTCTCGAACGCACGGNNGACTTTGTAAGGACAGTTATTCGCACAATAACGCGTTCCTACACATCGGTTATAAGCCATTTGATTCAATCCTTCCTGTGAATGGTTGGTTGCATTTACCGGACATACGTTTTCGCAAGGAGCGTTGTTACAATGTTGACACATCATCGGTTGATAGACAACATTGGGTTTCTCCACGTCTCCATAAAAATACCGGTCAATCCTTAACCAGGTCATTTCATGATGTCTAGCCACTTCCTTTTTACCAACAACAGGTACGTTATTTTCTGCCATGCAGGATACTGTACAAGCGCCACAGCCAATGCATGCATTCAAATCGATATGCATACCCCAATGATGCCCTGCATTGTATTTGTAATCATGGCCGGGATAGAGGGTATGAGCATTCAATTGCTGATGATGCGCCCTTTCATCTTTTAATTTTTCAACTTTCTCTTTCAGCTCACTTACATTGGTATGTTTCAAAATAGAGCGATCTGTCAATGCTCCCTGGTATCCTTTGGTCAATCCCTTAAAGGCATCGTCGACCAAAGCGGCTTCATCGGCGTTTATTTTCTGGCCGGTCTTTGTTTCGATAGCGGTGACTCCATAAGTATGATGATGTTGAACACAGGCAAAATGCTTTTCAATCGTTTGCAATGAATCAGAAACTGTAACACCGGTTTGGTAATATTGTCTATATCCATCTACAATTGGACAAGAAGGATAAAAATCAGTTCCCACACCTGTACCACAATCACCGGCAACCTGTCTTCCATATCCCAAGGCAATGGAAACAGTATTCTGCATCTGACCGAATTGTTTAAATGCACCAATTGTAAAAGTTTTATCTCCAATTTGAAGATTTACCTGCTCACCATTCTCATTGACTTTATTCATGGTGATGAATCTACGGTCTCCGTCAAAAGAAACAGGCAATGCTAAATAGTTCCCCCAAACAGTTCGCATCACGGGGTCAGGCATTTCTTGAAGCCAGGGATTGGTTGCGTATTGCCCTCCTCCTAAGTTTATACTTTCAACAAAACTAACTTCTACACCACCTTCGGCTGGTTTAGCTAATTTCGATGCAGCAAGATTTACGTCTGCCTTACAAACTACCAAACGTTCGTTAGCTACTTCCTCATAAATACCATCATGTAATAATTTATCCCAGGCAGATTGATTACCACCAGCGCCTAATTTACCTATCCATTGTTTCATCAAATAATCCTGGTAAGGTTGCTCTGCTTGTGGATTCAATTTTGTTGAACCTGCCCATATAAGTAAAGAATGCGGGGACTGGCGTGTATTAAATATTGGTTGAATGGTTGGTTGTTGAAAACTGAATATACCGGATTTTGGTTCGGCATCTCCCCAGGATTCAAGAAAATGATTTTCCGGAGCCACGAAATGGCATTTTTGGGTGGTTTCATCCATGGTTGTATTCAAACTAATGCAAAGGTTAACTTTAGCCATTGCAGCAACAAAATCAGCTGCATTGGGAAGTTCGAAACATGGATTTGAATTCCAAATAATCAATGCATCTACACCACCGGAATTCATCTCGCTAATTACTTCTTGCAATTCAATATCATTGCCTTTACGTTGGTGAGATACCCGAGAAAAATTAACCGTTTGATTAATATTACCTAATAGATCATTGATAGCAAATATCAAAATTTGGTCACCTAAATTGTTGTTTCCACACACGACCAAGGACTTTCCTTTAGCCTCTAAAAGTTGGTTGGAAATCTTCGACAAGGCCGCCTTTGACTTTTCNNATATTGACTAGCATATTCAATCGGAGAGATCCAGGTTCCTAAAAAGTCCGCATTAAATCCAAGGATCAACTCAGCTTTATCGAAGCGATAATCAGGAATTGATCGTTCTCCAAAACACATCTTTGCAGCATCCAAAAGCGCTGCTGATGATACGGCATCGTACATGATGTGCTTGGTATTGGGATATTTCGCAGAAAATTCAGCCACTGCACTGAGTGCCGTTGGGCTCATTATCGTTGAACTAAGAATTCTGATTTTGCTAGATGCATTCAATTTACCAGAAATTTCCTGATCTATTGCATTCCAATCGGACAACTCAAATTCACCATTTACAATTTTACCAGGCCCTTTAAAACGATTGTAATCATATAGGCTAAGGATTGCGGCTTGAGTGCGAGCACTTGTTCCTCCATGAGTCATGCTGGATAATGCGTTCCCTTCAATTTTTATGGGTCTTCCTTCTCGCGTCTTCACTAAAATGGGACAATAATCACCACCGTTTACAAAACTACTGGCATAATAATTCGCAATTCCAGGAACGATGCTGTCCGGTTTAATGACATAAGGTATAGCTTTTTTGACCGGTATTTCACAAGAAGCCAGTGTAGCTGCGCCAATACCAAATCCCAGCATTTTTAGAAAATCCCTACGATTTGATTCCAGATAGGAAATGTTTTGATTCTCTAAAACAGTTTCTTCTGCAGGCGAAGCAAATTCTTGAAGCATTTCAGACATAAAGCCTTCATCCTTCACCAAATCTTTCTCTCCGACCCAAATGTTGTTTTCGTTGTGTTTCATTGGATACTGTATTGCTTAAATCAATAATGGCATTTTTGACAATCAAGACCCCCGATATCACTCACTTTAACAGAAGCTCTCTGTCCTTTCTTAATTTCATCGTGGTAGGCCTTATAACTTTCATAATATTTATTGTCCGCAAACTTAATGTCTGTCGTACGGTGGCAATTGATACACCAACCCATGGATAATGGAGCGTACTGCTTAACGACGGCCATTTCCTGAATCTTACCATGGCACTTTTGACAGTCCACTTTTCCAATACTGACATGCTGCGAATGATTAAAATAAACATGGTCAGGAAGGTTATGAATCCTCACCCACTCAATAGGGCCGGGTATCTGGGTTTTGGTTTCACTGGTCAGGGATGCTTTAATATCTTCCCATTGCTTATCCGCTTCCCTTTTTGAGCCCTCCGTAGGAGATCCAAGATTATTATCTTTTACATAGTTATCTTCAATCCACTTTTTATACAACAATTCAATAGAATCTTCGGGAAGTTGGTTATAGTTCTCTATGTATTTGTCAATCATAGGATTATACCCAATGGAGGCATAAATTTTTGTCAATTCTGCAGTTCCATACTGACTACCTTTCTTAATCGCGGCGTGGCAATTCATACAAGTATTGGCTGAAGGAATCAAGGATTGCTTGGATCTTCTAGCACCGTCATGGCAATAGTTACAATCAATTTTATGTAAACCAGCATGCGTTGCGTGACTGAATTTAATGGGTTGTTCAGGCGCATAATTCTGTTGCCTTCCCAATGAGATGGCATTGTTTACGGTCGTGTAACCTCCAAACAGCAATAATGCAAAGACCACAAACCCAATAATGGATTTACCCGTAAGAAATTGCCAAAGTCCAATGGGTTTTGCACCTGTGTTACCTGAACTCACTTGAATGTTGTAATGAAGCTCTGTAGTTAATTTCCAAAGAAATGCAGCAAGTCCAAGGAGTAAAACAAAAATCAGAAAAATCCAAAATGAAAATCCACTTTCCTTCTTAACCTCAGCTCCACCAGCTGCAACATCAATTTTTTTAGGTCCATAGGTTCCTTTGTATACTCCATCGATATAGAGTAAAAGACTTTCTATATCATCATTGGTAAGATTGGGAAAAGCCGTCATCACCGTTGGCTTGAATTGATTCCAGAGCTCGGTCGCTTTTGGATGACCCGTTTTGATCATGGCTTGGGAATTCCGGATCCATGAATACAAATCTTCTTTTGGATATGACGCCCATCTTTCTTGGGTACCTCCAAGGGCAGGACCCGTCAATGCGTCCTTCATATTTTTGTTATGACAGGCCGCACAGTTGTTTTTAAAAAGGTCCTTCCCTACCTCAATATCAGGGGCAGAAAATGAAACCACTAAGCCAAACAAAAGCAAAAAACCTGTAGCGAAGATTTTCTTGTAGCTCATAAAAGATTGGTATATAGTACGTTACAATGAAGCTTGTAAATATTACAGCTTTTCATGATGTTTCGGTTGCAAAAATACCTCAGAATTGGATTTTCCAAAGCCAATTGCCGAATTAGTTCAAGTATTTTTAAAGAAAAGTTCAATTTTGTTTTGTTCCAGTAGTTAAAATAAGGTTAAGCATTCCATAGGATGAGTCGGGTTATACGGCGATTGGGGCTTTGATTGCGGGATGACTTTGGTAGTCAATCAATTCAAAATCTTCGAATTCAAAGGACAAGATATCTTTTACTTCATCCCTAAGTCGCATTTTAGGAAGTGCCAAAGGAATTCTTGACAATTGCAATTGGGCTTGTTCTTTGTGGTTTTGATAAAGATGAACATCCCCAAAGGTATGTACGAATTCACCTGGTTTAAGGTCACAAACCTGTGCAACCATAAGCGTTAACAACGCATACGAGGCAATATTAAATGGTACACCCAAGAAAACGTCAGCTGAACGTTGGTAAAGCTGACAAGATAACTTACCATCCGCAACATAAAACTGAAATAGGCAATGGCATGGGTTTAAAGCCATTTTGGGTAAATCTTCCACATTCCATGCAGAAACTACCAATCTTCTGGAATCAGGATTATTCTTGATCTGTTCAACAACTTGAGTTATTTGGTCCAGTGTATTCCCATCACGAGTTGGCCAGGCTCTCCATTGTTTTCCGTAAACCGGCCCCAAATCCCCCTTTTCGTCCGCCCATTCATCCCAAATGGTCACTCCATGGTCTTTCAGGTACTTTATATTGGTCTCTCCTTTTAGAAACCACAGCAACTCATAAATAATTGATTTTAAATGCATTTTCTTGGTGGTCAGCAAAGGGAATGCATTCGCTAAATCCATCCTCATTTGATGCCCAAATATACTTATGGTGCCTACTCCGGTCCTATCTTCTTTGTAAACACCTTCCTGCAGTACCTTAGATAATAACTCCTGGTAAATTTTCATAAAATCTCCGCAAAGTAACATATTAAAATAATTCTAATATAATTTTTTTCAACATTCAGTAAACTTGCGAGAATCCTTTAACTTTACACGGAATCAAACTCAATGACTTACGCTTCACTCAGGGAATGCTGCAATGATTTGGAGCAAAAAGGAGAACTCCTCTGTATTAAGGAACAGATACCACCTGACTTAATCATTCCTGAAATTCATCGTAGAGTTTTTGAAGCTGGTGGTCCGGCATTACTTTTTGAAAATGTTCACGGAAGCCCATTTCCAGCCTTATCCAATTTGTTTGGAACCAAAAAACGGGCTCTCTATCTATTTGAGGACTGTCTTCAAAAAATGGAATGGTTAATCAAAGCGAAAATTGATCCGGTAAATTTGTTAAAAACACCTCTTCAGACCATAAAAAACTTCCCCTTCTTAATCAACGCTCTTCCTAGAAAAACCCGACGAAATAATTTAAACCTTCTATGCAAAATTTCTGACCTTCCAAAGTTACGGGCATGGCCAATGGATGGTGGACCTTTTATTACCTTACCCCAGGTCATAAGCTTCCCACCTCATTCTCGAGATCCCAAAAAAGCCAATGTTGGTATGTATCGCATACAACTCTCTGGTAATGATTATATTAATGACCAAGAAATTGGTCTACACTATCAATTGCATAGGGGTATTGGTATTCATCATCTTGAACATAAGCTAGAAAAACAACCCTTCAAAATTTCCATAGCAGTTGGTGGACCTCCGAGCATGACACTTTCGTCTATATTTCCTCTCCCGGAAGGGCTGAGCGAAATATTATTCAGCGGATTACTCAATCAAAAAAGGTATCGTTATTCCATTATAGATGATTATTTCATTCCAGCTGATGCAGATTTCTGTATCTGCGGCGAAGTGGATCCAGATAAACTTCTCGATGAAGGTCCATTTGGAGATCACTTAGGATATTATAGTTTAAAACACCCTTTTCCGGTTCTCCATAAGATTAAAGTCTACCATCGCCCTAATCCCATTTGGCAATTTACTGTAGTAGGGCGCCCACCACAGGAAGATTCATACTTTGGTTTCTTGATTCATGAAATGGTTAAAAGTCTTGCCCCTAATGAATTTCCTGGAATAAAGTCCATTCATGCTGTAGATGTTTCTGGAGTACACCCATTGTTACTCGCATTAGGCAGTGAGCGATACATGCCATTTAGAGATCGGAAACCGGAAGAAATTTTAACGCAGGCTCTCCATTTGTTGGGGCAGGGTCAGACCTCTTTGGCAAAATATTTATGGATTGCCTCAGATCATCCTGAACATCCACCAGATGTAACTCAAGTCCCTCAATTTTTACAATACATCCTGGAACGATTGGATTTTCAAAAAGATTTGCATTTCATTACACAAACCACCATGGATACATTAGATTATTCAGGGGGAAATTGGAACGAAGGATCCAAACTGGTTATATGTTGTAACCGGGATAAGCGTCGTCAACTTTCTAATGAAATAAAGGACTTACCAGTTCCACCACAACCATTTGGAAATATGCGATTTATAGCATCTGGTATCCTAGCGATTGGGGTTCGACCGTTTTATGATTATGCTCAGACACAAGATGAAGTGAAGATACTTTGCGAACACTTTAGCACAAATGATTTTTCCGGATTTCCATTAGTGGTTTTGGTAGACGATCCGGAGTTTACTTCAGCAACCTACAACAACTTTTTATGGGTTACATTCACTCGAAGCAATCCATCACATGATATCTATGGATTTCATGAAATCGTAAAATTCAAACATTGGGGATGTGAACCACCCATGATAATAGATGCTCGAATAAAACCACATCATGCACCTGTGTTGGAATGCGATCCAGCTACCCAAAATAAAGCAGAAATGTTTATCCAGAAAAATTCTTCACTCAGAGCCCTTCTTACATGAAGCTACCCAATTTATTCCTGGAAAACATGACTACCCTATTGGGTAATGAAGCTCAAATGTACTTTGAAGCCCTACACAGTTCGCCCTCCACAAGCATCCGCCTGAATCCATTAAAATCTGAAAATGAATTATCCCTATCCCACCCAGTAGCCTGGTGTGAAAATGCCTTTTATCTGTCTTCCAGACCCATCTTCACAACAGATCCTTTTTTTCATGCAGGCCATTATTACGTCCAGGAAGCCAGCTCAATGATAATTGATGTTCTCATTCGTTCACTAAACCTCAGCCGTCAACTCGATGTTTTGGACATGTGTGCGGCTCCCGGCGGGAAGTCAACTTTGCTCTCCAGCTATTTGGGTACAACGGGATTTTTACATTGCCACGAATTCGATTATGCTCGGGCTCTTTCTCTAAAACACAATATTTTAAAATGGGGAAATCCAAATGTAGCGGTGACCACCGGCCCTCTTGTCAATTTAACCAATACTGGTTTGACCTATGATGTCGTGTTGGTAGATGCTCCTTGCAGTGGAGAAGGTATGTTTAGAAAGGAACCTAAAGCAGTTGAACAATGGTCACATGAAAAAATCAAAAGATGCCAGCAATTGCAAAAGTCAATACTCCAAATTGCTGCACATTTGGTTAAACCTCAGGGATACTTAATTTATTCAACCTGCACTTTTAATGTTGAAGAAAATGAAATGATCATCAAACCCTATATTGAAGACCTGACATTTAATTCCATACCTTGTTCATCTCTGCCACCTGGTCCGGAATCTCCTCTAAATATGTTTACTTACAGAATGATGCCCCACAGGTTAAATGGAGAAGGGTTAACGGTTTCAGTGTTAAAAAAGAATTCTTTATCAAAAACCGAATTCAAATCATCATCAAGCTACAATGCAATTCCTAATATTCATCAATCTATTATGCACAGTCAATGGATACGTGAACCAGATGCGTTTTTTCCAGTAAGACTAATGAACCAAATTGTAGCCCTTCCCATAAATCATTTTTGGAAATACGACCAATTGTTTAAGAAAATGAAAGTAATTTTTCAAGGCATTGCATTGGGAGAAATAAAAGGAAAAGATTTCATTCCTGATCATGCATTAAGCCAATCTGTTTTCGTTTCAGATACTTTACCAAACATTGCTTTTAGCAAACAAGAAGCATTGTCCTATCTAAAATGCTTAACGCCTGCTTGCGGGCTTCAATCAAATGCCCTCTGGCAGATAGCAAAGTACAAATCTGCAAATTTAGGTTGGATAAAACATTCAGATTCTAGATTCAAAAATCATTACCCTAAACAATACCGAATTCTAAATTACTAAAATCGACCCATGAAAATTTCTAACTTAATACTCTTCATTACAATTTTTACTTCTGACATCTATTCACAAAATGAATTGCCTATAATTTCTCAACTAAGATCTGAATTACAAAATAACTTATTGACCATAAGTTTTGATGTATCAGATACCGACAATCCATTGTTAGACATTCAATGCCGAATTTATAGCCTGGATGCCATGAGTCTGCATCAAGAAATACAACCTCTTCAATGGTCAGGTGATATTGGATTTCCGATTGTACCAGGCTTAAATAAAAAAATACAAATCACCCTGGATCCTATGCTATCCTTTCAAAACATACGTGTGGCTTTAAAAGTGAGTGATCGTGAACCCCTAAACATTCAAGAAATATTAAACCAGGTAGATACACATTCTTTACGAATGACTGTTATGGATATTCAAGGTAAAAGAAACAATAACGATAAACCATTTTATGAATTTTGCAGAAACTATTTATTCAACCGATTTGATAAATCCCTTTTCACTAGAAGATTAGATTTTACACAAGGAAATATTTCAGCCTCCAATTTTGAATGTACTCAATATGGTTTTGATTTGCCATCAGAAATCACCGTAATTGACGCCCATTATGATTCGTTTGGAAATTCACCAGGAGCAGATGATAATGCTTCAGGTGTCGCTGGCGTTTTAGAGGCGCATCGTCTTCTTTCAAAATATTGCAGTAAAAGTTCATTACGATATTTATTATTTGATTTAGAAGAAGCGGGACTGATTGGAAGTTTAATCTATGTTTCCAATCAGGTTTCAAAAAGAGAGACAATTGCCAATGTTCTCAATTATGAGATGATAGGATTTTATACGGATTCGCCCTTTACCCAGGACTTGCCGGTAGGTTTTAACATACTATTTCCTGAAGCTTATAATAAATTAATTCAAAATGACAGAAAGGGAAATTTCATTACAAATGTTGCAAACACCTCTTCCAGTAAATTAAAGACGATCTTCGAAACTAACGCAGCGACCTATGTTCCAGCCTTAAATGTAATTTCATTGGAAGTGCCTGGAAATGGGTCCATCGCACCTGACCTCAGGCGTAGTGACCATGCGAGCTTTTGGGACAAATCAATACCAGCATTAATGCTGACTGATGGTGCCAATTTCAGGAACAAGAAGTATCATACTTCAATGGATTCCTTTCATTTACTGAATTTTAACTTTATGTCCAATGTTATCAAGACATCCATTGCGACTGCCATTGAGCTATGTAAAATTGAACATGCTACATGCAAAGACATTTCAGTCAATTTAACTACTTCAACCCATGATTTCACTTCCAAGCAATTAAGTGTCAGCTACTTGAACCATAACATTTTTATTAGAACACGTCATATTTACAATAACTGCAAAATAAAATTATTTAACATGCAAGGAACTGTCTTGCTGAATAATCCAATGGCTGTGCTAAGCCAAAAGGAAACAATAATTACCTGCCCCAATATTCAGCCTGGAATTTATTTCCTTCAGTTAGAAAGCAATGGATCATCCTATCTCACTAAATTCATTGTACATGACAATTAATCGCTACATACTTGGACTTGGCTCAAATCTCGGCGACCGATTTTCTAGACTAATAGAGGCTCATGTCAAATTAGAGGAAAATGGCATGAGCATTTTGAGAGCATCTTCAAATTATGAAACTGAACCCTGGGGCATAATAAATCAACCCTTATTCATAAATCAAACAATAGAAGTTGCAACTGTTCTTTCCCCAAGACAATTACTGGACATCATTCACAAAATTGAATCCCTTATGGGGCGAATACGAAATTATAAGTATGAAGCAAGAGCTATTGATATCGATATCCTATTCTATGAAAATTACCAACTAAAAAGCAATGCACTCACCCTACCTCATCCAGAAATATCAAAACGCAAATTTGTTTTAGTGCCTCTATCCGAAATTTATCCAAATCTAATTCATCCAGTTTATCAAAAAACCATACTTCAACTCTTAGAAGAGTGTAAAGATTCATGCGCTGTAATTAAAATAGAAAAAAATGCTGCAATTCCCGAATAAATACATTTGTGTTGAAGGAAATATTGGTGCAGGCAAAACGAGTTTTTGCCAGATGGTTAGTTTAGATTATAATTGCAAGCTTGTCCTAGAGGAATTTGCGCAAAATCCTTTTTTAGAATATTTTTACAAAGACCCTGCAAGGTTTGCGCTTACTGTTGAATTATTTTTTCTCACTGAACGGCAAAAGCAAATTCAGTTAGAAGTTTCCGGGCAAGACCTGTTTAATGAATTTACTTTATCTGATTACACCATACTTAAAAGTTTACTATTTGCCAGGGCCAATCTTAATTCTGAAGAATACAAATTGTATTTTAAAATATATACAGCCCTCACGCACAGCCTTCCAAAACCTGACCTGATTTTATATTTACATAGAGACATACCTCAAGTACAATACAACATTGATAAAAGAGGAAGGTTGTTTGAAAACAATATATCGGACGAGTATCTCGAAAAAATTCAGGAAAGTTATTTCTATTTCTTTAAAAATCAAACACACATACCTATTGTAGTCGTAGATCTTCAACAGCATGATTTCATTCAAAATGAATCAATTTATACTGAACTTAAAAAAATATTGAAAAAAAAATATACACCTGGTTTGCATCATTTAAAAATAACTCATTAACATCATGAAATCATTTATCTCTAACATTTTTTCTTCTTGTCTTGGAACAATTTTGGCATTATTAGCAATAATCTTGATTTTTTCTGCCATTGGTGCCGCAATCGTTTCAGGTGAGCAATCCGGAAAAACCATTGCAGACCCAACTATATTAAAATTAGATTTTGCGTCAGCTATCCCTGAACAAAGCAATAATGTACCCTGGACTGGTTTTTCCATTGAAAACGAAACCGTAATAGGCTTACGTGATATAGTTAAAACCATCCAGATGGCCAGTAAAGATTCAAAAATAAAGGGTATCTACTTAAACATGAATGGCTCTGAAAACGGTTATGCTACGTTAAAAGAAATAAGAGATGCGTTGATAACCTTTAAAGAAAGCGGGAAATTTATCATCACCTACCACTTAGCATTGGACCACAAGAGTTATTACCTTGCGTCTGTTGCCAATGAAATTCATCTTCATCCAATTGGATTTGTAGACCTTCGCGGACTGAGTTATTCCGTTCCACACTTTAAAGAGCTCAGTGACCACCTTGGAATTCAATATAACATTTATTATGCTGGTGATTTTAAAAGCGCTACTGAGCCATTCAGAATGAATAAGATGAGTGACAGCAACCGCGTTCAAATCAGAGAATTTCAATCCGACATTTTTCGCCAATATATCGATGAAGTTTCAACCAGCAGAAACATTACAAAAGAAACACTTAAAGATATTTTTGACAATTTTCGCAGTTACACTCCTGAATTGGCAAAAGAAAATAAAATCATTGACCAACTTTCAAATGAATCTGATGTCATGGATGCTTTAAGAAAGGCATCTGGCTTAGACTCCAATAAGAAAATTAATTTCACTAGTATTAACAATTATTACCTACTGAAAAAAGACTCAGAAGAAGATTACAGCTCATCCAATCGAATTGCTCTTTTATTTGCTGAAGGCAACATCAATGACTCTCCTGGAGAAGAAGGTGAAATTGGTCGCAAATATTTAAACATATTGAGAGATATACGCACTACCAATAGCATTAAAGCTTTAGTGTTACGAGTAAATTCCGGAGGAGGCTCAGCCATTATGAGCGATGATTTTCTGCAGGAATTAAAACTGATCAGATCTTCAGGAAAACCTGTGGTGGTTTCTATGGGAGACTATGCGGCATCTGGTGGATACTATATTGCCTGCGCTGCGGACAGCGTTATGAGTAATCCTTATACTTTGACAGGATCCATCGGAGTTTTTGCCCTAATCCCTAATTTTAGTAAACTCAGTGGCGACAAAATTGGCATTGACTTTGACACGGTTGGCACCGGACCATATTCCAATAAGTTTCATACCATGTTTCCATGGGGCGAAGAAGAAAGTAAAATTATCACTTCAAGCATCGAACAGGTGTATAACCGCTTTTTACAAATTGTTTCAGATGCGAGAAACCTTTCACTAGATGAAACAAAAAAGATAGCAAAAGGTCGGATTTGGAGTGGCTCAAGAGCTGTTGAATTAAAGCTAACTCATCGCACTGGCTCTCTGCAAGATGCTGTGTTGTCGGCGGCCAAACTAGCCAGTTTAGAAAAGTACAGGATCAGTGAATATCCAACACAACTTGATCCCATGCAAAAAATCATAAACAGCTTACAAGGTAATAAGGATTTGAGTCAAAAGATTACACTTCCTTTAGTTGAGAAATCCTTGGGTAAATGGTATCATCCTTTTAAAGACCTCAGCGAAATGCAAAAATCCGCAGGTAAAGCTCAAATGAGGTTGCAATTTACAATACAATAAAAAATGGAGAGTCTCCATTCCTTGCAGAATGGAGACTCTCCAAATCTCCGAATAATAATTCTTTAAGTTTATTCCATTATTACCATTCTCTTGGTAGCTGTACGATCCGCTGCATCCAGCTGATAGTAATAGATACCTGCACTTGGTAAATCAGATTTATGAATCTTCAAGGTGTTTTTACCTTTCTGCGCTTGCAGTTGATTCAGATAAACCACTTTACCTGTAACGTCGTAAATTGAAATTTGTGCTTCTGTTGCTTCATTCAAACTAAACTCAATTGATGTTTCTTTATCAAATGGGTTAGGTACATTCTGATACAATTCAAAGATGCCAATGTCTGAGGATTTGCCGAATCTTGCTTCCAAAGAAATACCAAAAGTATTTAATTGTGCATCATAAGCCTCAGCACGAGTAATGTCATCATTTATTGCAATAACATTTCTTACCTGGCAATCTGAAAGTACAGTAAATCGAATGCTAAACAATACTTCATCAGCCGAAACAGTTTTTGCGACATCATCATTCCAGCTGAAAGAGATTTTACCTGCTTCTACTTGCTGCAATCCATAATTACCTTCATTCAATAAAATGGCTCCTGAAACAATAGATTCAAATGCTAGTGACTTCGATTCGAAGGCTAGGGTCATTTGCATACCACTGATTTGATTAAAGTCTGAGGATTTAACATTCATTACATATGAATTTCCGGACTTCAACTCATTTTCTTCAACATACAAATGCAAGTTTCCAGAATTCCGATTAGCAGCACTGTTAAAGCTACTGGCTGAAGCTGAATTATTGACATCACCCATTTTAACTGCAATAAAATCAACTTTGGTTGCAGGATTCAATGTCACAAAATTCTTCTCACCAGGATAATCCCAAGGTTGTTGAGGGTTAGCAAAAACAAAATCAGCTGGAACCATCAACCAGGAATTTACTTTTGTAAATTCTGCGTTTACACCCAAAATCAGTTTCCTAATTTCAGAAATATCGGATGCAGTGATGGTGAATGATTTATTGACATCAGCCGCAATTAATTTATATGGCGTAGTCAATAATTCCATACCCAAAATATGCCGTTGGATTTTAACGATATCCGCTGTAGTAACTCCATTTGCAGCCTCGTCCAATCGTTTGGATTTAACCATGTAGTTGCTATTGAGGTTCAGGTCACCAAATAGATAGGTACCTGTGCTGTTAGTCGTTTGTTGTCTGATTAAATCTTTACCGTTGTAAAGTTCCACAGCAGCTTTTGCTGTCAATTCTCCATTCTCGGTTTTAACCAAACCATTCACATTTCCGCTATTGGCAGTCGGTGGATTCGGGCAAATATTTTGATTGTCTTGTACAATTATTGTCGTAACACAATAATCCTTATTGCCTTCTTCATCTTCTACCCAAACCTGAACTTCCAAAGTCAATTCGTCTGCACGTTGTTTGGCGACAAAATCATCGCAACATACACGCACACTTCTCTTATTTGGATCTCCATCAAAATAAAACTTAAGTTTATCTTTTGGAGTACAGTTATCAAAGCTATTAAAATCCAGATCTTTTGCCCAAATGTCCACACAGCCTGAACTTGGCATTGGAACAGTAATGATTCCTGTCAAACAGTATGGTGTTGGTGCTTTGCAGTCCTTCACCTCGAACAAAGTACAACATTGGCCAATGTTTCCACAACCATCCTCAACATACCAGCAAATTCTATGTACACCAATCGGGTATGTACCACTGGCACTAAATGGATTATACGGGTCATCCGCAAATGGATTGTTGTGAATGGTTGGCTGAATGCCTTGATTGAATTCTTTACGGGTTAATTTGCCAACATTAAAGTCAAATGTACCGTTGTTAAATGCATCCAATTTGTATTCTGTCAACAGCCAATCGTTTGGTGTACATGAATCTGTTGCATTCACCGTCAAACTGATGTGTCCTACGCAAGTCTTTAATGTGTTGTCATAAGTTGCTGGTTCGCAATTACCCACTACACATTCAACAATAGGCTTCACTTGATCACGTACTTTTATGACTTGGGTAAACTCCCAACGACCTTTAATTGGATCAATGTTTGGATCATATTGACACCAATCAATTACAACCCATTTACGAAGAATCTTATAACAAGCATCAGGTTCTATAGTGAAAATCTCGTCGAAATTTTCAATAGCAATTAAGTTGCAATGATTGCGAGCTCCATTAACTACTTGAGGTCTTCCCAGTTTCGGATTATCAGGACTGATATCAGCGCCACAACCGTCAATGGTAGTTCCTCTTCCCTGACAGTCAGGCCATATAATGTCGTCAGTATCATCACAAGCTGTGGTTCTATTAATGTAGAACGGATCGCAATTGACAAACCAGATAGATTGTCTTGCAGTGACTTGAGTGCCCGCGGGGCCATCAACATAAATATCTCTCACAATACGGCCTTGTCCGCAAACCCTTAAGTCTCGTACAACGATCTGAGGAGTCACAGAACAAGATGCCAATACATATCCATCAAAACCCCACACCAACTCATAAGTTCTGTCTGGATGTGCTGGATCAAACAATGTATTGAAATAATTGCAAGCTTTATTAGATGCAGGCTCTGGCTGAGGTGGCGTATAAGATGTTACACCAGGATAACCGCTGATTAAGTTCTTCTCACAATAATATCTGCAAACAATGTCAGTGGTTTTAACTTTTCCTCTCCAAGCTAAATCACTCACCACCTTACCGAAGGTAGCATCATTTGGATCGGTTAAAGTATTGATATCAAACCAGAAATTGCAACTTGCAACGATATCAGGAGGAGCAACCACGGTTGGAATACTCTTGTCCTGAACTTCAACTTCGACCATACAGTCAGAGAATCTTCCGAATAGATATCCACCTTGATTCATTCCATTGGGATGTATTGGCCCTGCTCCTGGATCTCTGTCAAATACCCGGAAAACTACCATAACAGTCTTACCAGCGTCTGCACAACAGAATTTTACAAAATCATCGAAATAGACTTGATTTCCAATATTGTATTGGTCATCATCACCATTCACTCCATTGCAAAATCCTTTATTATCAGCGGTACTACCATTATTGGTACCTAATAATTCATCCATTCGAATGACTTTAAAAAACAGATGATGAGAACAATTATCAAAAGATCCATCATCAAATGTTGATGCAAATACTTTTGCTGTGTTCTCACCAGGGCTTTGAGTACCAGAAATAGTAACTACAGTTTTCTGATCGCAAACTGCAGTTGGAGGAGTATTGTCTTGAACATTGAGGACGACTCTTCTCTCGGTAACATTACCGCAACAGTCCTCTGCTACAATATAAGCGTTTTGGATACCAAGAGGAAGATTTACCACGACATAACCTTGAACATCATTACCTAATACAGTTCCTGATTCCACGCGAATGGAATAATGAACTTCATTAGAGCAATTGTCTACAACCCAAGCAGGCGCAACGTCCCAACGACCTTCGCATCTCCAAGGATCCGTATTGATTACAAGACTATCTGGGTAAAGTATGGTGGGTGGAACAAGGTCCATCACCTTAATGATTTGATTAGTGTCTTTAATTTCTCCTGTACACCAATCAAGCAATGTCCAAACACGGAGGATTTTGTAACAACCCACCGGACCAGCATCACAACCAGGTTTTGATATATCTATTTTAATGTCTCTAAATGTTGCGGCAATGTTAGAGCATCCTGCATTACCTGGTTCACCTGTGCCTTCCCACATGATCACCTGATTATCGTCCCAGCAAAACAAGCTTCCTGGGTAATAAATGCTATGTGGACTTGGGTGTCCTTCATATGGACCGGAATCAATACAATTCCATCCCAGTTTCTTTGGCACTCTGTTTCCAGTTCCTATAAAGACCGAAGAATCCAATAAATATCCATCAACACATTCAGGATACGGTCTTAAATGACCTGAAATATCTTTTCTTGCGTCAAATTTACCATCACAATTAAGTGCATATGTATGTCCTGCCAAATGTAGCAGACCATCATAATTTAATGGATAAGACAAATCATCCAAGTCTCCTAAAGCAACGGTGATGATTTGGATACATGTATCACGATTTCCAACTGCATCAACAGCGATGAAATAACGAGTAATGATTTTATCATACCCAACTGCACATGAGCCTTTAGATACTACATCCTTATAGGTCAAGGAATAAAAACCGCATGCTTCAAATACATCAGGCTCTCCAGTATTTGAAGGGTCTGTAGATTCAAAGCAATCAACAGTAATGTCTTCAGGACAGTCCAAACGAGGAGGCAATTTGTCTTCAACACAAACTTTTCCCCAACAGGAGTTTCCAGTTGAAATTTCGCGAATGGTAACGCTCAAGCATCTTCCAATCTGAGCCGCTCCAAGTTGTACCCATGGCGCGTTCGGATCTTCATCTACCAACTTGTTCGTTTCCCAGTCTCTTGCAATCACTTCATACAAGATATTCGGACGTGCTTGTTCCAGCAAGTGCTGTGGCAAAATTGTTGCCTGACAATTTTCGTCCAAACTAACCTGTATAAGATCATGACACACCAATTGACCCATTAGGGCCTTTTCTTCTGGTGCGTTTGCGGCATTGCCAAACTGTAAAGCCACGGCAATGAGGGCAAGCATCAGACAATTGTTTTTCAATTGTCTTCTCAGATTAAGTAAGCATAGTCTAATCATACACTAGAGATTTGTATTGTACTCATTAATATTTACGCTTCGTCTGCGAAGTCATTCGAAATGACTTTGCATCGTGAGTTTTGAATACGGTAAAAAACTAGAGTATTGAGTTGAGGTGTTTCACACAGTATTTATGTCTTTACAATGGGTTTCTTTTAATGAAACAGTCCATGTCAGACGACAATACTGATCCTTTGCGACATCACAATGATCAAATGTTTTGCAGTACGCAACAAACGAATACTTATATTTTTTTTTTGGAGATACTTAAACTGTAAGTCTATCAACGGGCAAAATATGTATACCCCTTAATTTGTTTTAATATATCACGAACGTTAATGTAAAAAATACATAAAGTGTTGAACTACCTGTTTAGGTAGGTCTTCTTCCCTGCCAGGAAATAAGATAAGCCCAAATAAATCATACCAAAATGATGCCAAAATGAAAAAAACAAAGGGGAGTCCTGCAACAGGACCCCCCTTTGGTGGTTAGCTTTCGCTATTATTCTTATTCAATAATGACCATTCGCTTGGTAGCGCTGTGGTTATTCGCATCTAACTGGTAATACAATACACCACTTACACCCAAATCTGATTTTTGAAGTTTAATGGTATTCATCCCTTTGCTGCCTTGCAAATCAAAGACACGAATTACTTTACCTGTTACATTGTAGATGGACAATTTTGCCAATCCTGCTTCTGGTAAACGGAAACGAATCTCTGACTCTTTTGCAAATGGATTTGGGCTATTCTGATACAACTCAAACACACCCGTTTCAGCAACTCCATTGTCATTGCGTATACCTAGAGTAACATCTCTGACATTAACATCTTCATCATACGCTTCAGCAGCGGTTATATCAGAAGTAATTCCAATTAATCCAGATACTGCAGCGTTCACTTTAGATTTGAATACCAAAGTAAACAACACATCATCTTTGCCAAACGTCTTAGCAGCTTCACTATTCCAGCTCGTGGTTAGTTTACCCGATTCTACATTAGTCAATCCAAAGTTATTCTCATTGACAGAAAGGACTCCACCTTCAATTCCTTCAAACTGAAGTGCATTTACGTCAAAGTTCAAAGTAAACTGATATCCAGCAACATTCGTGAAGTTACTGGATTTAAATTGCATCCGGACTTCTTCACCTGCAAAAACATTTCTGTTATCCAGTTCAAGGCTCAATTTACCATTGCTTCTTGTGCTGACTCCGGAATTGAAATTCGCTCTAGCATTTAAAGTTACATCACCCATTTTAACAGCAACAAAATCTATGTTAAACTTCTCGTCTGAAGCAATGGTTGCAATACCCTCTTTAGCTAATCCGTTCCAGGGTGCTGAAGGATTGGTGAAAACAAATGACTTTGGTACAAAAACCCACGATTGTACTTTACTGAATTGTGAAGTTACTCCCAATACCAGCTTTCTGATTTCAGTAATATCAGCAGCAGTAATATTCGCACTGTTGTTAATATCCGCTGCGATCAATTTATAAGGACTGTCTAAAGTTTCAACTCCCAATATGTGACGTTGAATCTTTACAATATCAGCAGTACTTACTCCATTGACATGGTCATCATTTCGCTGTACTTTAACACTATAAGTCGCTGGCTTAAGGTCTCCAAATAAATATGATCCATTCACTACTTGTTCCCGGCTCATATTGTTTGAAATGTACAATTGAACATTGCTTAACGCCATTGCATCATTTCTTTCTGTTTTAAGATCTCCGGATATTTTTCCTTGGAAGGATCCTGTATTCGGACAGATATCCTGATTGTCTTGAACGATTACCACTGTTTTGCAGTAGTCCGTGTTACCTTCTTCGTCTTCTACCCACATTTGTACATCCACCACCAATTCGTCATTTGCACCTGCCGCTACGAAATCGCTACAGCAAATTGTGATGCTGGTCTTGGTTGGATC
>JRYK01001456.1_pt1 | contig 35598 bp, 1 predicted proteins | sample 235381 | NCBI WGS metagenome assembly JRYK01 (sample SAMN03074220, study PRJNA261476) | activated sludge metagenome | biome: Wastewater Treatment Plant; feature: Wastewater; material: Activated sludge; isolation source: activated biomass of a wastewaster treatment plant treating hydrocarbon... ... | reverse complement strand
GTCGATACACGAGGGGGGAGCTCGAGCCGCGGCTGCTGCTCTCCGCCGACCTCAACCCGGCAGCGCACGACACGTTGCTCGCCACGCCGGCGCTCCAGGGCGCCGAGTTCCGGGCGCTCGCCGACGCCGCCGCCCCCACTGTTGTCACCAGCGCGCAGGTCGCGCCGCTCCAGCGCGCGCACGAAATCGTCTTCGTCGACACCCAGACCCCCGAGTACGCGACGCTGGTCGAGGCGATGCGCGAGGCGGCGGCCGGCAACGGCATCAAGCTCGAGTTCGTGCTGATCGACGCCGGGCGCGACGGCATCCGCAGGATCACCGACGCGCTCGCGCACAAGAGCGGCCTCGACGCGATCCACGTCGTCTCGCACGCGAGCGACGGGGCGGTCCAGCTCGGCTCGACCCGGCTCGACTTCGAGACGCTGGTGAAGCGCGCCGCGGCGATCAAGAAGTGGGGTGAGGCGCTGAGCGAGAACGGCGACATCCTGTTCTACGGGTGCGATCTCGCGGCGAGCGGCGACGGCCGGTCGCTGATGCAGGCGGTCGCGCGGCTCACCGGGGCCGACGTGGCGGCGAGCGAGGACCCGACCGGCGCCGCGGCGAAAGGCGGCGACTGGGACCTCGAGTTCCGGACCGGGGCGGTCGAGGCGCAGGTCGCGGTGGGTGCGGCGGCGCAGGCGCAGTGGGGCGGGCTCCTCGTGCGCGACGTGAGCGTCGGCGCGGGCGGCACGACGACCGAGGCTGGCGGCACCCACACGATCAGCGTCGTGCTCACCGGTCTCGCGGGTGAGGCCCCGACCTCAGACGTCGTGATTCCGATCTCGGTCACCGACACGACCGAGGGGACGGTCTCGACCACGACGCTCACCTTCACCCCGGGCAACTGGAACGTCGCCCAGACCGTCACCCTCACCGGCCGGGACGACAGCCAGCCCGACGGCGACGTCGGCTACACGTTCGTCACCGGACTCCTCGCGAGCGCGGACCTGACGTGGAACGGGATCAACCCCGCCGACCGGGCGATGACGAACGCCGACGACGACCGCGTGCAGTCGAACGCCGTGGCGCTCTACACGTTCGAGCTCAACGGCGGTGCGACGATCGACGACGTCGCCGGCGCGAACCTCGCGCTGACGATCAACGACACCGGGAACGTGACCTGGTCGCCCGGGGCGCTGGCGGTCAACACCAACAGCGGCGCGGATCCCACGATCGCGCAGTCCGCGGCCGGCACGAACGAGGTCTACACGCGCATCGTCGCAGCCCAGCAGTTCACGGTCGAGGCGTGGGTCGAGAACGCCGCCGGTCTGCAGCAGGAGCCGAGCCCGCCGCACCGGCTGGTGACGAACTCGCTCGACCCGACCAACCGCAACTTCTCGCTGCTGATGACCGACGCCGACGAGTCCGGCGGATCCCTCGGCAACGCGAGCGCCTACAACGCGCGCGTGCGCGGCGGCGCGGGCGACCTGAACGGCTCCAACAACGTCGTCGCCGCGCCCGCCAACTCGGCGACCAGCGCGCTGCAGCACGTCGCGCTCACGGTGGACGCGGCGGGCAACCGTACCCTGTATGTCGACGGCGTGTCGCAGGGAACGGTCAACGCGGGAGCGGTGGACTACGCGAGCTGGGCGAACAACTACCGCCTCGCGCTCTTCAACGAGCTCACGCTCGACCGCGGCTGGGTCGGCACCATGCACATGGCGGCGATCTACGATCGCGCCCTCACCGGCGCGGAGGTGCAGCGCAACTTCGCCGCCGGCGCGGACATCCACACGCTGGTGGTGGACACCACGAGCGACGTCAGCGACGGCGACGTGTCGTCGATCGAGGCGCTGCTCAACGACCGCGGGGCCGACGGCTTCATTTCGCTGCGCGAGGCGATCCTCGCCACGAACGCCACGCCGAACGCGGGCGGGTCGCCCGACCGCATCCTCTTCAACGTCGCCGGCGCGGGCCCGCACACGATCAGCGTGGGGGCGGCGCTCCCGGCGATCACCGAGGCGGTGATCATCGACGGCTGGTCGGAGCCCGACTTCGCCGGCGCCCCGGTGATCGAGCTGCGCCCGACCGTGTCCGGCGCCGAGATGGACGGCCTGACGATCACCGGCGGGGGCTCGACCGTGCGTGGCCTGGTCATCAACCGGTTCGGCACCAACAACCCGGATCCCGACACCACCGGCGCGGCGATCGTGCTGTCGGGCGGCGGCGGGAACACGATCGTCGGCAACTGGCTCGGCCTCGGCACGAACGGCACGACCGACCGCGGCAACGAGTTCGGCATCTACATCGACGGCAGCGCGAACAACGTCATCGGCGGCGCGACCGCCGCCGAGCGCAACGTCATCGGCGGCAACGACGACGAGGGCATCCGGGTCAACGGCGGCGCGGCGACCGGCAACCGCATCATCGGGAACTACATCGGCACCGACATCAGCGGGACGCTGGACCGGGGCGCCACGAGCGACGGCATCCTGATCCGCGGCAGCGCCGACGGGAACACGGTCGGCGGCACCGCCGCCGGCGAGGGCAACCTCATCGCGTTCAACGATTACGGCGTCTCGGTCTTCGGGGCCAACTCCGACGGCAACGCGATCCTCGGCAACCGGATCCACTCGAGCAGCGCGCTCGGCATCGAGCTCGACCCCCCCGTCGGCCCCGACATCAACGACCCCGACGACACCGACGCCGGCCCGAACGAGGGCCAGAACTACCCGGTGCTCCTGAGCGCGGCGGCGGACGGCAGCACCGTGCGCGTCAGGGGGTCGCTCGACGGCCCGCTCAACTCGTTTTTCCGCATCGAGTTCTTCGCCAACCCGGTGAACGACCGCGAGGGCCCGCGCTACCTCGGCTACACCAACATCGCCACCGGCGGCACGTCCGCGAACCCCACGTTCGACGTCTCGCTGTCGGCCGCGGTGGCCGCGGGCGAGTACGTGACGGCAACCGCGACGCGCGCCAACTCGACCTACACCGCGTACTTCGACACGTCGGAGTTCTCGGCGACCCAGCTCGTCGCGGCGGCCGTCGGCAGCACCATCTCGGGCACGCTCTGGGAGGACGTCGACGGCGACGCCGACGTGTCGCTCGCCGACGGCACGCAGCGCGTCGCCGGCGCGACGGTGCACCTCTGGTCCGACGTGTTCGGTGCGCCGACCTACGTCACGAGCGCCACGACCGACGCGAACGGCAACTACTCGTTCATCGCGCTCGCCAACGGCGTCTACGGCGTGGTGGTCGACTCGAAGACGATCGCGCCCGCGGCCGGCTTCAACCCGACGTTCGGCCAGTCGGACGTCTGGGCCGACCAGACCTACGCGACCGCCGGCGGCGCACGCTGGGACGGCGCGGCCATCACGTATCTGGCCGCGCCCGGGGCGCTGTACGGCGGCACCGAACTCCCGGCCGGCGGGTTGTCCGACGACGCTTCCGCGCCGGCGAGCTTCGAGCACGTCACGCGGATCGACGCGACCGCCGGCGGCACCTTCACCGGCGTCGACTTCGGATTCAGCTTCAGCGCCGTGACCAACACCCGCGGCGACGACGCCGACGACGACACCACGCGCGCGGGCGTCCAGCAGCAGGGCACGCTGCGCCAGTTCCTCCGGAACTCGAACGCTATCGCCGGCGTCCAGTCCTCCGAGTTCCAGATCGGCGCGGTCGGCTCGATCCAGACCATCACGCCCGCGGGCGCCGCGCTGCCCAACATCACCGACGCCGTGAACCTGAACGCCTGGACGCAGGGCGCGGCGGGCTACTCGGGCCCGCCGCTCGTCGTCCTCGACGGCAACAACCTCGGCGCGACCGGCCTGACCCTCGGCGCGACCGCCGACGGCTCGACCATCCGCGGCTTCGTGGTCCGCGACTTCAACGCCGACGCGATCCGGATCCAGGCGGGGTCCACCGGCAACACCATTGCCGGAAACTACATCGGCCAGCTCAACCCCGACGGCACCGCCGCGGTCGCGGGCGAGGGGAACGGCAGCGGCATTTACGTCCTCGGCAGCGGCAACACGATCGGCGGAACCGCCGCCGCCGACCGCAACGTCGTCTCCGGCAACAGCGGCATCGGCATCGAGATCGACGGCGCGGCCGCGACCGCGAACGTCGCGAGCGGCAACTACATCGGCGTGGCGGCCGACGGCGCGACCGCGCTCGGCAACGGCAACAACGGCGTGCGCCTCGGCAACGGGGCGGCGAACAACACCATCGGCGGCACCGCCGCGGGCGCCGGCAACCTCGCCGCGAACAACCAGTGGGGCGGGATCTACCTGCTCAACTCCGCCGGCACCGGCAACCGGATGCTCGGCAACGTCGCCTACTCGAACCCGGGCGAGGCGGGCCTCGGCCTCCAGGGCTTCGGCGGCAACGACGGGCAGCTGACCGCCGGCCCCAACCTGTACATGGACACGCCGGTGATCACCGCGGCGAGCCTCGCCGGCACCATGCTCACGGTGAGCGGGTACATCGGCACGGCGGCCGGTGACACGGACTTCGCCAACAGCCGGGTCGAGCTCTTCATCGCCGATGCCTCGGGCGACGGCCGCGTCTACCTCGGCTTCCTCCCGAGCAACGTCGCGAACGGCAACTTCTCCGGCACGATCGACGTCACCGGCTCCGGGCTCGCCGCGGGCAACCGACTGGTCGGCACCGCGACCGACCCCGCGGGCAACAGCTCCGAGTACGGCGCCGTCTTCGTGCTGCCGACCACGATCTCCGGCACCGTGTACCACGACGTGAACGGCAACGCGAACGTGGGCGACGACGGCGGGGCGGTCTTCGCCGGCGCCACGGTGCGCCTCTACGCCGACAACGGCGCAGTGGGCACGATCGAAGCGGGCGACGGCTGGGTGGGCACCGCGATCACCGACGCCTCCGGCAACTACTCGTTCAACGTCGGCAACGGCAACTACTGGGTCGCGGTCGACTCGACGACGCTCAACTCCGGCGCGGCCTACAACGCGGGTTACGACGCCACCTGGATCTGGGCCGAGCAGACCTACGGCGACGACTCGACCACCGGGGGGGCGGTCGACCTCGGCGCGCGCTACGGCGGGCGCAGCGCCACGACGAGCGACGCCCAGATCGCGGGCGACGCGACCGGATCGGAGCACGTGGCGCGCGTCAACGTCGCCGGCGGCGCGAGCGTCGCCGGCGTGAACTACGGCTTCTCCTTCAACCCGGTCGTCAACACCACCGACGACCCGGCCGGAGTGCCCGGCAACCGCACGGTGCAGGGCTCGCTGCGGCAGTTCCTGATCAACGCCAACGCGATCACGAACGCCTCGTACGGCGTGCAGTCGGCGCAGTTCGAGATCGGCGCGGTCGGCTCGGCGCAGACGGTCGCGCCCACCGCGGCGCTGCCCACCATCACCGACGCGGTGACGCTGAACGCCTGGACGCAGGCCGCCCCGGGGTACAACGGCGTGCCGCTGATCGAGCTCCGGGGCGATTCGGCCGGCGCCGGGGCGAACGGCTTCACCGTGGACGCGAACGACAGCGAGATCCGCGGCTTCGTCATCAACCGCTTCAACCTCGCCGGCGTCTGGATCGGCGGCGCGAACAACCTCGTCGCCGGCAACTACCTCGGCACCGACACGGCGGGCACCGCCGATCTCGGCAACAGCACGGACGGCGTGGTCCTGGCCGGTCCGACCGGCGGCGGCAACGCGGCGACGAACACCATCGGCGGGATCGGCACCGGCGACCGCAACGTGATCTCGGGCAACAACGACGACGGCGTCAGCATGGACCAGTCGTCGGGCAACGTCGTGATCGGCAACTACATCGGCCTGAACGCCGCCGGCACCGCCGCGATCGGCAACGGGGGCGACGGCATCGCCGTCCAGTTCGCCTCGGCGAACAACACCGTGGGCGGCACGACCGCGGCGCACCGCAACGTAATCGCCGGAAGCGGCGTCGCCAACCTCGGCATCCGCGACGCCGGCAGCAGCAACAACGTCGTGCAGGGCAACTACATCGGCACCAACTTCGACGCGAGCGCGGGACTCACGAACCCCGGGGACGGCGTGCAGATCGCGCTCGGCGCGCAGAACAACACGCTCGGCGGCGCCGCCGCCGGCGCCGGCAACGTGATCGGCGCAAACACCGGCAGCGGCGTCCTCCTCGTCAACGACAGCGACAACAACCGCATTCAGGGCAACTGGATCGGCACGAACTCGGGCGGCGCGAACCTCGGCAACGCGCAGTACGGCGTGTTCATTCAGGGCAGCGGCTCCGGGGCGGCGTTCAGCCCGACCGGCACCACGCTTGGCGGCACCGCCGCCGGCGCGGGCAACGCGATCGCCTACAACGCGCTCGACGGCGTCGGGATCGTGCTCTCCGCCGCCTCGACCCGCATCATCGGCAACTCGATCCACTCGAACGGCGAGCTCGGCATCGACCTGGTCGCCAACGGCGTGACGCTCAACGACGGTTTCGGGCCGTACGACGGCGACACCGGCCCGAACTCGGTGCAGAACTTCCCCGCGTTCACCGCGGCGCCGGTCACCGACGGCGGCACCACGCTCACGGTCTCGGGACGGCTCGACAGCACCGCGGGCGCGAGCTTCACGATCCACTTCTACGCGAGCAGCGTCGCCGACGCGAGCGGCTACGGCGAGGGCGAGCGCTACCTCGGCAGCCACACCGTGGTGACGAACGGGATGGGGACCGCGCTCTTCAGCGCGATCCCGATCCCGGCGTCGGTCGCACCGGGCGAGATCATCACGATGACGGCGACCAACGACCTCCAGGGCGACACCTCGGAGTTCTCCGCCGGGCTCGCCGCCGTCGGGCTGCAGTCGATCGCGGGCCGGATCTCGCACGACGTCAACGGCGACTCGAACCTCGGCGGCGACTCCGGCCAGAGCGGGGTGACGGTCCACCTCTTCCGGGACGGCGGCGACGGCCTCGCCGACGGCGCGGACGACACGTACGTCGGGTTCGACGTCACCGACGCGGCCGGCGACTACGGCTTCGGCAGCCTCGCGGACGACACCTACTGGGTGGTGGTCGACTCGAAGACCTTCGGCGCGAACCCCGCGCTCTGGGCCGAGCAGACGCGCGGCGCGGCGGGCGCGCTGCAGGGCGCCGGTTTCCTCGGCGCGGCCGGCGCGCTCTACGGCGGGCGCAACGCGACGGTCTCGGACAATGCGAGCGCCGCGCCGGCGTCGCTCGCGACCGCCGAGCACGTCACCCGCGTCGTCGTGTCGGGCGCGAACGTCACCGGCGTCGACTCGGCGTTCAGCTACAACGTCGTCGTCAACGTCGACGGCGACACGTCGGATGACGACGGCGGCGGCACCGCGCGCCACTCGCAGGGCACGCTCGACCAGTTCATCCTCAACGCGAACAACATCGCGGGCGCGAACGCGATGCGCTTCGTGCCGGCGGTGGCCGCGAACCAGGCCTCCGGCGGCGACACCTGGTGGCGGATCGGGGTGACGAGCCTGCTGCCGCAGATCACCGGCGCCGACACGACGATCGACGGGACCGCGTACTCGTCGGCCGACGGCGTCACCGTCCTCGACACGAACACCGGCCTCATCGGCGCGGGCGGCCCGGTGGGGACCGGGGCCGACGGCGTGGCCGGCAACGGCGACGACCCGCTGCTCGCGCCGGTCGCGCGGCCCGAGCTCGAGATCCGCCGCACGTCCGCCGGCGCGCTCGTCTCCGGGTTCGACGTGAACGGCGCGAACGTCGCGATCTCCGATCTGGCGATCTGGGGCTTCGGCAACGGCGCCGGCATCAACGCCGACATCGTGGTGCGCGACGTCCTCGGGGCAGTCATCCAGGGCAACGTCGTCGGCACCGGCGCGCACGACTTCACCGACCCCGGCGCGGGCGCGCGCGGGCAGGGGTTCGGCGTCTGGGTGCGCGACGGCAACGGCGGCGTGGCGCAGCACAACCTGATCGGCTTCCACAACTGGGGCGGCATCCTCCTCGAGGGGACCGGCAACCCGGTCGACGACTGGCAGATCCTCGGCAACGAGATCCGCGCCAACGGCTGGGGGAATCCGGTGTTCGACGGCATCGGGGTGAACATCGTCGGCGGCACGACGACGATCCAGCGCAACCTGATCGCCGCCAACCGCAGCTCGGGGATCGACGTCGCGAACGCGGCCGGCACGCTCGCGATCGACGGCAACACGATCACCGGCAACGCCGCCGCGGCGGGCCCCGAGCAGTTCGGCGTCGACGTGCGCGGCGGCACGGCGACGACGACGATCAGCCACAACGTCATCACCGCGAACACCGGCAGCGGCGTCGTCGTCGCCGGCGCCGTCGCCGCGCAGATCACGCAGAACTCGATCGCGGGCAACGGCGGCGCGCCGGGCCTCGGCATCGACCTCTCCGGAAGCGCGTCGGTCGGCGACGGCGTCACGGCGAACGATCTCAACGACGCCGACGGCGGCCCGAACGCGCGGCAGAACTTCCCGGTCCTCGCCGGCGGGAGCTACGACGGCGCCAACCTGACCGTCACCGGCTCGCTCGACACCACCGCCGGCACCTTCCGCATCGAGTTCTTCGCCTCCAGCGCCGCCGACCCGAGCGGGCACGGCGAGGGGAGCCGCTACCTCGGCTCCACCACCGTGAACCAGGGCGCCGCCGGCACGATGAACTTCACCTTCGGCCCGGCGGCGGTCGCCCTGAACGCGGGCGAGGTGATCACCGCGACCGCGACCAACACGGCGACCGGCGAGACCTCCGAGTTCTCGGCCGCGCTCTACAGCGTCACCGGCACCGTCTACGAGGACGTGAACGGCGACGCGAGCCTCGCGGACGGCGTCGGCCGCGCCGGCATCGACGTGCGCCTGTACCTCGATGCCAACCAGAACGGCACCCCCGACGCGGGCGACGGCACGGCGGTCGCGACCGCCGTCACTGACGCCTCGGGCGGTTACTGGCTGTTCGCGCCGGGGGTCTCGGCGAGCCTCGCCAACGGCCAGAGCTTCGTGGTGGTCGACTCGCGCGACCTCACCCCCGTGGCCGGGACGATCGCCGGAGGCGCGGACGACGTCTGGGCCGACCAGACCTACGCCTACGCGAGCGCCCTGGGCGCGAACAGCGTCCAGGCGGTCTGGTACAACGGCGCCTACCAGTTCCAGACGGCCGCCGGCGCCTTCTACGGCGGCCTGGTCGCCGACCGCTCCGACGACGGCGGCCTCGCCCTGAATGCGGGGGCCGCGCCCGCCGCGGAGCACATCCAGCGCCTCACCATCGCCGCCGGGAGCGCCGGGCTGAGCGGCGTGAACTCCGGGTTCTCGTTCAGCGCGGTCACCAACACCCGCGGCGACGTCGCCGACGACGACGGCGGCGGCACCGACCGCCTGCAGCAGGGCTCGCTGCGCCAGTTCATCCTCAACTCGAACGCGCTCGTCGGGACGCAGACCTCGAGCTTCGCGATCGCCGGCGCGGGCGTGCAGACGATCAACCTCCCGACCGGACTGCCGCAGATCACCGACACGATCGTGCTCGACGCCTGGTCGGAGGGCGTGTTTCAGGGCACCCCCGGGTACAGCGGCCCGCCGCTGATCGAGCTGAACGGCGCGGGCTCCGCCGCGATCACCAACGGCCTGTGGCTCTTCACCGGCTCGAGCGGCAGCACGATCCGCGGCTTTGCGATCAACCGCTTCGCGAGCGACGGCATCGGGATCGACTTCTCGAACAACAACGTCATCCAGGGCAACTACATCGGCACCGACGCCGCCGGCACGACGACCGCCGGCTTCGGCAACGCCGACGACGGCATCGACGTCGACAACGGCTCGTCCGGCAACACCATCGGCGGCACGGCTGCGAGCCAGCGCAACGTCATCTCCGGCCAGACCGGCGGCGACGGCATCGTGCTCAACGGCAGCGCCAGCAACAACGTCGTCATCGGCAACTACATCGGCACCGACGCCGGCGGCACGCTCGACCGCGGCAACAGCCAGAGCGGCGTGCACGTCCGCATCGGCGCGACGAACAACACCATCGGCGGCACCACCGCCGCCGAGCGCAACCTCATCTCCGGGAACGACCTGCACGGCGTCCACATCCACGACGCAGGGGTGACGGGGAACGTCGTGCGCGGGAACTACATCGGCGTGGCGGCCGACGGCACGACGCTGCGCGGGAACTCGGGCGCCGGCGTCATGATCCAGTCCGGCGCGAGCGCGAACACGATCGGCGGCACGCTCGCCGGCGAAGGCAACGTGATCGGCGGCAACCTCCAGGACGGCGTGCGGATCGCCGACGACAGCGACGACAACCGCGTCCAGGGCAACTGGATCGGCACCAACGCGGGCGGCGCGGACCTCGGCAACGCCCGCCACGGCGTGTGGGTCGAGGGCGGGGCCCTCGCCACCTCCAGCCCGACCCTGATCCGGATCGGCGGCATCGGGGCCGGCGAGCCCAACGCGATCGCCTTCAACGACGGCGACGGCGTGCTGGTCTCCGGCGGCGGCACCGCCTACGTCCTCATCACCGCCAACTCGATCCACTCGAACGGCGAGCTCGGGATCGATCTCGCCGGCGGGACCGAGGGCGCGTCGGGCTGGACGGCGAACGACGACGCGGGCACCTGGGCCGGCGCCAACCACGACCCCGACGCCGGACCGAACAAGCTGCAGAACTACCCGAGCCTGAGCGGCGCGGTGTGGGACGGCGCGACGCTCTGGCTGTCCGGCACCCTGGAGACCACCGACGTCGTCACGAGCTACCGCATCCACGTCTACGCCAGCTCGGCGGCGGACGCGAGCGGTCACGGCGAGGGCGAGCGCTACCTCGGGCGCTTCGATCTCGCCAACGTGACCGGTACCGCGGCGTTCGTCAACCGGGCGATCGCGCCGCTCGCCGCCGTCGGCGCCGGCGACTGGATCACCGTGACCGCCACCGCCACCACCGGCACGGATCCGAGCACGTCGGAGTTCTCGCTCGCGATGCAGGCGACCTCGCCCGCCTCGGTCTCGGGCACCGTCTACGAGGACGTGAACGGCAACGGCGCGGTCCTCGACGACGGCATCGGCCGCGACGGCGTGGACGTGCTCCTCTACCGCGACGGCGGCGACCAGGCCGCCGACGGCGTGGACGACGTGCTCGTCGCCTCCACCGTCACCGCCGGCGGCGGCAACTACAGCTTCGGCGGGCTCGCGAACGCCCGCTACTGGGTGGTGGTGGATTCGCGCGACGTCACCGCGAGCGCCGGCGCCGCGGTCCCCGCCGACGTCTGGGCCGAGCAGACTTTCGGCGACGACTGGACCACCGACGCGGTCGACCTGGCGGCGCGGTACGGCGGGCGCAACGCCGCGGCGTCGGACGACGCGACGGGGCTCGCCACGGCCGAGCACGTGGGGCGCGCGCAGGTGGCGGGCGGCAGCGTCGCCGGGGTGAACTTCGGCTTCAGCTTCAGCGCGATCGTGAACGCGCGCGGGGACGCGCTCGACGACGACGGCGGCGGCGGGCGCCTGCACCAGGGCTCGCTGCGCCAGTTCATCCTGAACGCCAACTCCATCGCGGGCACGCAGACCTCGAACTTCTCGATCGGCGGCGGCGGCGCGCAGACCATCGCCGCGGCGGTCGCGGGCACCGCCGCGCTGCCGCCCATCACCGACGCGGTGATCCTCGATGCCACCACGCAGGAGGGGTTCAACCCGGTCACCGCGGTGCCGCTCATCCAGATCGACGGCACGAACTTCAATGCGCCCACCGGCCTGCTCGAGATCAACGGCGGCGCCGGCTCGACGATCCGCGGGTTCGTCCTCAACCGCTCGCAGAACGACGGGATCCGCCTGACGACCGGGGGCAACACGATCGCCGGGAACTACCTCGGCACCAACGCCGCCGGCGGGGCCGCGCTGGCGAACGCCGGCGACGGCATCGATGTCCGCTCGGCCGGCAACACGATCGGCGGCACGGCCGCCGCCGACCGCAACGTCCTCTCCGGGAACGGCGACGACGGCATCGAGCTCTACGGCGCGGGCGCGTTCAACAACGTCGTCCTCGGCAACTACGTCGGCGCCGATGCGGCGGGCACGGCCGCCGTGGCGAACGCCGGGAGCGGCATCCACATCTACGGCGGCGCCAACACCAACACCATCGGCGGGGCCGCGGCCGGGGCGGGCAACGTCGTCTCCGGCAACCAGGCGGACGGCATCACGATCAGCGGCGTCGCCGGCAACCGGATCCTCGGGAACCGCATCGGCACCAATGCCGCGGGGACCGCCGCCCTCGCCGGCAACCAGTTCTCGGGCATCTCGATCACCAACTCGGCCAACAACATCATCGGCGCCGCGGGCGCCGGCAACCTGATCTCCGGCAACGACGGCGCCGGCGGCGCCGGGTTCGGCATCTCGATCACCGCCACCGTCCCCGCGGCAGCGACCGGGAACATCATCCAGGCCAACTACGTCGGCACGGACCTCTCCGGCACCGCCTCGATCGCGAACGGCAGCGGCATCTACGTCACCAACACCACCGCCAACACGATCGGCGGCGCAGGCGCGGGCGAGGGCAACCTCGTGTCCGGCAACGCCACCGGCGACGGCATCGGCCTGATCGACGGCGGCTCGCACGTGGTGCGGGGCAACCGCGTCGGCACCGACGCCGCCGGCACCGCCGCGCTCGCCAACGCCGCCCGGGGCATCTTCGTCAGCAACTCCGCGAACAACGTGATCGGCGGCACCGGCGCCGCCGGCAACGTGGTCTCCGGCAACACCCAGGCCGGCGTGTACGTCACCGGCGCAGGGGCGACGGGCAATGTCCTCCGCGGCAACCGCATCGGCACCGACGCCGGCGGCACGCTCAGCCTCGGCAACGGCGCGGGCAACGAAGGCGGCGGCGTGTGGATCGGCGGCGGCGCGACCGGCGCGACGATCGGCGGCACCGGCGCGGGCGAAGGCAACACCATCGCGAACAACTACGGCAACGGCGTGCTGATGACCGGGGTCACTTCCGGTCTCGTCCAGGGCAACACGATCACGGGCAACTTCGACCCCAGCCCGGCGCCCGTCCCCAACATCGGCGCGGGCGTCGCGATCGAGAACGCCTCCGGCGTGACCGTCGGCGGGACCGCCGCCGGGGCCCGCAACGTCCTCTCGGGCAACCAGACCCAGGGCGTCTTCATCGGCTACAACAGCTCGGGGAACTGGGTCGCCGGCAACTACATCGGCACCGACGCGGCGGGCACGGCCGCCCAGGCCAACGGCCACTCGGGGGTGCTGCTCTTCTTCAACGCCGACAACAACACGATCGGCGGCGCCAGCGCCGCGGCGCGCAACATCATCTCCGGGAACGGCGTCGGGGTGTGGATCGAGGATTCCTCCGACGCGAACGTCGTGAGCGGCAACTACATCGGCGTGGACGCGAGCGGCGCCGCCGACCTCGGCAACAGCCTCGCCGGGGTGAACGTCAGGCTCAACGCCCTGAACAACCGCATCGGCGGCACGGCGGCGGGGGAAGGCAACGTCGTCTCCGGGAACGGCGCGATGGCCGTGAACGTCGACAACGGCGCGCACGGCACGGTGGTCCAGGGCAACTACCTCGGCACCAACGCCGCCGGCGCCGCGGCGGTGCAGAACGACGGCGGCGGCGTGAGCGTCGGCAACTCGGCGAACGTCACGATCGGAGGCGCCGTCGCCGGCGCCGGAAACGTGATCGCGGGCCACGCGACCCAGGCCGGCATCGGCGTCTGGGGTGCGGCCTCGACCGGCACGGTGATCCTGGGCAACCTGATCGGTCGCAACGCGACCGACACCGGCGCGCTCGGCAACTACATCGGCATCTCCTTCGGCGCCGGCACCTCGAGCGCCCGCGTCGGCGGCACCGGCGCCGGCGCGGGCAACGTCATCGCCCACAGCACCTACAGCGGCGTCGAGATCGACGCGGCCGCGAGCGGCATCGCGGTGCTCGGAAACTCGCTCCACTCCAACGGCGCGCTCGGGATCAATCTCGTGCACGCCGGCGACCCGCCGACCGGCGTCACGGCAAACGACGCGGGCGACGGCGACGGCGGGGCGAACAACCGGCAGAACTTCCCGGTCATCACGACCGCGAACGTCTCCGGCGCGAGCATCACGATCGGCGGCACGCTCGACAGCGTCGACACCCAGACCTACCGCATCGAGTTCTTCGCCTCGAGCGCGCAGGACCCGAGCGGTCACGGCGAGGGGCAGCGGTACCTCGGGTTCACCACCGTGACCATCGCCGGCGGCGCGACCCCCTTCAGCGTCACGCTCACGCCGGCGATCGCAGTGACGAGCGGCGAGTTCGTGAGCGCCACCGCGACGTGCGACCTCGGCGGCGGCAACTACGGCGACAGCTCCGAGTTCGGCGCCTGCGTCGTCGCGAACACCGCGCCGGCCAACACCGCGCCGGCGACGGTGACGGCGACGGAAGACACGGCGTTCCTCTTCAACGGCGGCAACCAGCTCTCCGTGGCCGACGCCGAGGGCAACCTGACGTCCGTCGTGCTGACGGTGGCAAACGGCACGCTGACCGCCGCCGGCCCGGGCACCGTCGCCGGCAGCGGCACCGCGAGCGTCACGATCACCGGGACGCAAGGCGACATCAACGCCTCGCTCGCGACGCTCGGCTACCAGGGGACGCTGAACTACAACGGTTCGGATACGCTCACCGTCATGTCCACCGACGCCGGCGGCATGTCGGACACCGACAACGTCGCGATCACCGTCAATGCGGTGAACGATGCGCCGACGGCGAGCGCGCCGGGGAGCTACGCGGCGACCGAGCAGACGCTGCTGGACCTGGCCGGGACGCTGACGATCGGCGACGTCGACGCAGGGGCGGGCGGCGTGACGGCGACGCTCTCGGTCGCCTCCGGGGTGGTCAATGCCGCAGCGGGCGGCACCGGCGTGGTCGTGGCCGGATCGGGCACCGGCACGGTCACGCTGAGCGGCACGCTCGCCCAGATCAACGCTCTGCTCGCCGGCAACCTCGGCGCGACGCTCACCTACTTCCATCCGACCGACACCCCGCCGGCCTCCGACACGCTCACGCTGTCGGTGAACGACAACGGCAACACCGGCGCGGGCGGCGCGCAGGTGACCTCGGCCAACGCCACCATCAACATCGCCGCGGTGAACGACGCCCCGAGCGCGACCGCGCCGGCCGCGTACGTCGCCACCGAGCAGGTCGTCCTGAGCCTCGCCAACGCCGCGCTCACGGTGTCCGACGTCGATGCGCTCGGCTTGGGCGAGACGGTCACGCTGTCGGTGGGATCGGGAACGCTGAACGCCACCGCCGGGGCGACCGGGGTAGGCATCGCCGGCATGGGCACCAACACGCTCACCCTCACCGGCACGATCGCGCAGCTGAACAACCTGCTCACCGGCGGGGGCGGCTCGACGCTCACCTACCTCATCAACTCCGACACGCCGCCCGCCACCGACACGCTGACGTTCTCGATCAACGACGGGGGCAACTCCGGTTCCGGCGGTGCGCTGGTGGGCTCGGCCAACGCGACCATCAACATCACCGCCATCAACGACGCGCCGGTGAACACGGTGCCGGCGGTCGCGCAGACGACGGCGGAAGACACTGCGCTCGTGTTCAGCACCGGCAACGGAAACCGTGTGTCGATCGCTGACGTCGATGCCGGCGCGGCCCTCGTGGACGTGACCCTGACCGTCACGAACGGAACGCTCACGCTCGCCGGCACCGCGGGCCTGAGCTTCACGGCCGGGGCCAACGGGACCGCGACGATGACGGTGCGCGGGACCATCGCCGACCTCAACCTGGCGATGGACGGAATGAGCTACCTGCCGGCGCTCAATTACAACGGGCCGGCGACGCTCACGATCACCACCGACGACCGCGGCAACACGCCGGCGCCGGCGCTGAACGATACCGACGTGGTGAACGTCACGGTCTCCGCCGCCAACGACGCGCCGGTGAACACCGTGCCGCCCGCGCAGGCGACCAACGAGGACACCGCGCTCGTGTTCTCCGCCGGCACCGGCAACCAGGTGCTCGTGGCCGATGCCGACGCCGGCGCGGCGGCGATCCAGGTGCAGCTCACCGTCACCAACGGCACGCTCACGCTCGCCGGCGTCGCGGGCCTCGCGTTCGTCGGCGGCGCGGACGGCACCGCGACCATGACCGTGCGGGGCACGGCGGCGGCGATCAACGCGGCGATGGACGGCATGAGCTACGCGCCGGCGGCGGACTACAACGGCCCGGCCAGCCTCACGATCGCCACCGACGACCTGGGCAACAGCGGGGCGGGCGGCGCGCTCGCCGACACCGACGTCGTGGCAATCACCGTCAGCGCCGTGAACGACGCGCCGGTGAACACCGTGCCGGGCGCGCAGGCCGGGAACGAGGACGTCCCGCTCGCGCTCGCGGGCGTGTCGGTGAACGACGTCGACGGCGGGCCGGTCGAGGTGACGCTCGGGGTCGCGAACGGCGCGCTCAGCGTGAGCCTCGCCGGCGGGGCGACGATCACCGCCGGCGCGAACGGAACGGCGACGCTGACGCTCGCCGGCACGCAGGCGCAGGTGAACGCCGCGCTCGCGACGCTCGCGTACGCCGGCGCGACGAACTGGTCGGGCGCCGACACCCTGACGATGACCACGACCGACCGCGGCAATTTCGGCGCCGGCGGCCCGCTCGGCGACCTCGACGCCATCGCGCTCACGATCAGCCCGGTGAACGACGCGCCGGCGCTGGGCGCGAACAGCTTCACCATCAACGAGGGCACGACGCTCGTGCTCGGCGGCGCGAACCTCAGCGCGAGCGACATCGACGACGCGGCGGGCAGCCTCGTCTTCACCGTCGGCGGCGTGACCAACGGCTACTTCCAGCTCGCTTCGAGCCCGGGCGTGCCGGTCAGCTCGTTCACGCAGGCCCAGGTCACGTCCGGGCAAGTGCAGTTCGTGCACGCGGGCGGCGTGCCCGCCTTCACGATCACCGTGTCCGACGCCGCCGCGTCGGTCGGCCCCTACGCCGCCAACATCACGTTCAAGGGCGGCGGCGGCACGCCCACGCCGCCGCCAGGCGGGAGCGGCAGCGGCGGTTCCGGCGGCACAACGGTCACCCCGCCCGTGCTGCCGCCGGCCGCTCCGGTGGTGCCGCCAGGACTTGGATCGAACCTCTTCGTCGACTTCTTCCGCGGCGGCGGAGGGGGCGGGGGCGACGCGGGTGGCGCGGCGGTGTTCGCCGAGGCAGCGGCGGTGGTGCCGACCGTGCAGAGCGCGTCCCAGGCCCAGCGCGTGGCCGGCGCGGTGGCCCTCAACCCGCAGGGTCGGATGCAGAGCGACCTCATCGAGACCGCCGGGCTGCGCCCCGAGCTCGAGGTCGAGCCGCTCCGCGCGGAGCTGCGCGTCCTGCCGATGCGGCGCGGCCTCGACCTCGCGGAAGACGACCCCGAGCGGCAGCAGATCGAGATCGTGATGACCTCGGTGCGGATCACCGGCATGGCGCTCTCCGTGGGGGCGATCTGGTGGGCCGCGCGGGCGGCGGGCCTGGTGGCGAGCCTGCTCGCATCCAGCCCGGCGTGGCGCCACGTCGATCCGCTGCCGGTGCTCGGCCGCGACGACGAGGGCGAAGACGAGGACTGGGAGGACGCGACGGCCGAGGATCAGGAGCGGCGCGACGAGGAGCACCGCGCGTCGTGGGTCTTCGAGGACTCGAAGAACCCGTCCTGATCCGCAAGGCGCCCGTCGGTCGCGCGGCCGTGGGACGCTCGAGTTGACGGCCCGCCGACAGCAAGCCGCCGGCAATCGTTGCAGGCGTGTCAAATCCGGGCGAGTCTGCGCCCCGATCCCCGGCGCCTTCGCCCCGGCGCGGTAATCCGTCACGACCCGGGGGACGGTTCTCCACCGGCGCGACGCCGTCTGTCGGTCCCCGCTGCGTGCTGGCGCAGCGACTTGGCGGGCGGTGTGTCAAAGTTGGACACCCACCCCTGTTTTTCCTTTTCCCGACAGACAGTTCTGACCGAAAGTTCATCCCCTGCGCAGGCGCGCATCTTGCAGTCCCGTCTCAATACGAACAACGAACAGGAGGACCCGCGCGCGGCAGCGGGGTCACCCGATGGGAGCCAAGCGGTCCCCAGCCAAATCGAGTGCCGCCGGCACGGCGAAAGCCGCGCCGGCGATTTCGCGCGCGCCGCCGGCGCGCGCGGGCATCGCCACGCCTAAAGCGGACAGCGCCAAGACGACTGCGCCGCTGAAGGTTCCGGCGGCTCCGGCCGCATTGCCGGCAAAGAGCAAGCGCTCCCGAGCCCTGCCGATCCGCTCGTCGCCCGTCTCCACCGCGCGCTCGCTGCGCTCCTCGCTGGAGACCCTCCACGCCCTGAAGGCCGCGTCCGGCAAGAAAGCCGCGCCCGCACCGAAACCCGCGCCGTTCGTGCGCAAGCCCGTGCTGCAGGAGCTGGAGGCGCGGCTGCTGCTCTCCGCCGACCTCAACCCCGCCGCGCACGACACGCTGCTCGCGACGCCCGCGCTGCAGGGCGCCGAGTTCCGCGCGCTCGCCGAGCCGGCGGCGCCGACGGTGGTGACGAGCGCGCAGGTCGCGCCGCTCCACCGGACCAACGAGCTCGTCTTCGTCGACACGCAGACGCCCGACTACCTGGCGCTCATCCGCCAGATGCGCGACAGCGGCCTCGGCGAGGGCCGCCAGATCGAGTTCGTGCTGATCGACGGCAGCAAGGACGGCATCCGCAAGATCACCGACACGCTGGCGCAGAAGTCGGGGCTCGACGCGATCCACATCGTCAGCCACGCGCGCGACGGCGCGGTGCAGCTCGGCAGCGCGCAGCTCGACTTCGACACGCTGGTGAAGCGCGCGGCGAGCGTGAAGCGCTGGGGCGACGCGCTCACCGCGAATGGCGACATCCTGTTCTACGGCTGCGACCTGGCGGCGACGCAGGAGGGCAAGGCGCTCGTCGACGCGCTCGCGCGCCTGACCGGCGCGGACGTGGCGGCCTCGGAGGACGTCACCGGCGCCGCGTCGAAGGGCGGCGACTGGGACCTCGAGTTCCGGGCGGGGGCGATCGAGGCGCCGGTGCTGGTGAGCCTGCCGGCGCAGCGCGAGTGGGATCACCTGCTCGCGACGTTCACCGTCACGAACACCAACGACGCGGGCGCGGGCTCGCTGCGCGACGCGATCAACCAGGCCATCAGCGGCGCGAATCCCGGCGCGGACACGATCGTCTTCAACATCGGCGCGGTCGGCAGCACGCAGACGATCAATCTGACCAGCGCGGTCCTACCCGCGATCACCGCGAATGGCTCGATCTTCATCGACGGCTGGTCGCAGGGCGGCGCAGGCTACCAGGGGCCGCCGCTCATCAACCTCACCCGCACCGGGCCGACCGGGGACGGTCTGCAACTGCGGACCGGCAACTCGACCGTGCGCGGCCTGGCGATCTACGGCTTCAGCGCCGACGGCATCGACCTGCAGGCGGGCGACGACAACGTCATCGTCGGCAACTACATCGGGATGACTTCGGCGGGGGCCCTCAGCGCCAACGGCGGACGCGGCATCCACCTCAACGGCAACGATTCCGACGGGAACACGATCGGCGGGACGACCGCCGCCGAGCGCAACGTCATCGCGTGGGGCGCCGGCGGCGCCGGGATCAACGTCACCGCCATCTCCGGCGTGGCGCAGAACAACCTGATCCAGGGCAACTACCTGGGCACCAACGTCGCCGGGACGGCTCGGCTCGTGGCCGCCGGGGCCAACGACGCGATTCAGCTTCAGAACAACTCGTCGGCAACGACGATCACGAACAACGTGATCGCGCTCGCGGACGACGGCATCGAGATCAACTCGTCCGACAGCAACGTCATCCGCGGCAACCTGATCGGGGTCGGAACGAGCGGGCTCAGCATCGCGAACGCCGGCAACGCCTCGAGCGACGGCATCGACTTCGCCACCAACTCGGATGCGAACACGATCGGCGGCACCGGGGCGGGGGAGGGCAATGTTTTCGCCTTCGCACAGGGCTGGGCGATCAACATGGCCGACAACGCCGGCGACACCGCCTCCGACCAGAACCCGATCCGCGGCAACTCGATCTACGGCAACGTCGCGGGGGCGATCTCGCTGCGCGGGTACGCGAACGACGCGCTCGACGTCGACGGCGACGCGGATGGCGTCGCCGGAGGCGCCGACAGCGCCGCCAACGAGGGCCAGAACGCCCCGACCATCACGCAGGTCCAGATCAGCGGCGGCCTGATCACGATCGGCGGCACGCTTTCGAGCAAGGCGAACAGCACCTACGTCCTCGACTTCTACTCGAGCCTCTCGACCGACCCCGGCAACCAGGGCCGCACCTACCTCGGCAGCGGCACGGTGACGACGGGCGGGGCCGGCACCGTCACGTTCGGCTTCACCTTCGCCGCCGCGGTCGCGGCGACCGACAAGATCACCGCCACGGCCACCTCGGTGGCCGTCGCCGGCTCGCCGGCGTACGAGCCGAACAACACCTCGCCTTTCTCCGCGAGCGTCGCCGCGCCGGCCGCCGGGCGCCTCATCTCCGGCACCGTCTACGAGGACGTCGACGGGGACGGCAGCGTCGTCGACCCGGGCACCAACCGCGCCGCCGGCGTCCAGGTCTATCTCTACCGCGACGACGGCGACAACCAGCTCGGCGCGGGCGACACGTTCGTCGGCGGGGCGGTCACGGACGCGTCGGGCAACTACGCCCTCGCCTCCTCCGCGGCGCGGCACTGGGTGGTCGTCGACTCGAAGACGATCGCCCCGGGTGCGGGGTACGTCTCGGGCTTCGACCTCGGGGACGTCTGGGCCGAGCAGACCTACGCGAGCGCCAACGCGGCCAACAACGCCGCCGGCACGACCTTCACCGCCGGCGCGGGCGTCCTGTACGGCGGCCGCGCGGTCGCGACGGCCGACAACGCCTCTGCGCTGACGAGCGCCGAGCACGTCATCCGCGCCGACGCGACCGGCGGCAACGTCGCGGGCGTCGAGTTCGGCTTCTCCTTCTCCGCGATCGTCGACACCCGCGGCGACAACAACGACTTCGACGCGGCCGCGAACCGCAAGCAGCAGGGCACGCTGCGGCAGTTCATCCGCAACTCGAACGCAATCGCGGGCGTCCAGACCTCGAACTTCTCGATCAACTATCCCGCGGGCGGGGTTCAGACCATCACGCTGAGCGGCGCGACCTACGACCAGGCGATCGGCGAAGGGATCAACGACGCCGTCGTGCTCGACGGCACCACGCAGGAAGGCTACGACATCACCACCCCGCGGCCGATGATCGTCCTTAATGGCAACGGCCTCGCGGGCGACGGATTCCAGCTCTGGGGCGCGGGATCGAGCGGGAGCACGATTCGCGGCTTCGTCATCAACAACTTCGGCGACGACGGGATCATCGTCTACCAGAGCGCGAACAACCTGGTCGCCGGAAACTGGATCGGCCTCAACGCCGCCGGCAACGCCGCGGCGGCGAACGGGCAGAACGGCATCGAGCTCCTCGCCGACGCCACGAACAACACGGTCGGCGGCACCACGGCCGCCGAACGCAACGTCATCTCCGGCAACTTCGCCGACGGCGTCTGGATCGCCAACGCCGGCAACACCGGCAACCGCGTGCTCGGCAACTACATCGGCACCAACGCCGCCGGCACGGGCGCGGTGGCCAACGTGCGCGGCATCCGGATCGAGAGTGCGGCCGCCAACACCCTCATCGGCGGCAACGGCGCGGGCAGAGGGAACGTCGTCTCGGGCAACTCCGGGGAAGGTATCTCGATCGATGCGGGGGCCGGCACCGGCACCACCATTCTCGGCAACCTGATCGGCGTGCAGCGCGATGGCACGAGCCCGCTCGCCAACGGCAGCTGGGGGATCGAGGCGGGCGTAGACGCGATCACGATCGGCGGGGTGGCACCAGGAGCCGGCAACGTCATCGCCAACAACGGCGCCGGCGTCGTCGGCGGAATCTGGATCCGCAACGGCACGACGGCGGGCGTCACCGTGCGCGGCAACTCGATCTACGGCAACGTCGGGCTGGGGATCGACCTGGACGTGCCGGGCGTGCTGGTCAACGACCCCGGCGACGGCGACCTGGCGCGCGCGAACGACGGCCAGAACACGCCAGTCCTCACCGGAGTCACCACCACCCCGACCACGGCGACGATCACCGGCACGATCAACAGCCGCGTCAACAGCACCTACCTGATCGACTTCTACGCGAGCCTCGCCGGCGACAACAATTCCAGCGGCCGGACCCATCTCGGCTCCATCCTGGTCGCGACCAACGGCGCCGGGAACGGCGCGTTCGCCCCGACGTTCACGACCGCGCTCGCCCCGGGCGCGAAGATCACCGCGACCGCGACGTCGGTCACCGTGCCCCCGATAGCGCCGATCGACACGCCGGGGAGCACTTCGGAGTTCTCCAACGTCGTCACGACCGGCGCGCCGGGCGCCCCGGGCAACACCATCTCCGGCACGATCTTCGAGGACGTGAACGGCGACTCCGGCCTCGGTGACGCGGTCGGCGCGCGCAACGTCACCGTGCACCTCTGGTCGGACCTGTTCGGCGCGCCGACCTACATCGGCAGCGCCGTCACCGACGCGAGCGGCGTCTACACGTTCACCGGAGTCGCCGACGGCGCCTACGGCGTGGTCGTGGACTCGAAGACCATCACGCCGTCGGCCGGGTTCAACGTCGGCTTCGGCCAGGGGAACGTGTGGGCCGAGCAGACCTACGGCGTCACCGGCGCGGCCTACTGGACCGGCGCCCTGCCGGTGGATCCGGGCGATTTCAGCTACCGCGTCGGATCGGGCGCCTTCTACGGCGGCATGCAGTCACCGGTCGGCGGGGACTCCGACGACTTGTCGACCCTCAACGGGACCGAGCACGCGACCCGCGTGATCGTCTCCGGCGCGAGCGTGGGGGGCATCGACTCGGCTTTCTCGTTCAACGTGGTCACCAACACGCTGGCGGGCGACAACGCCGACCACGACACCGCCAATCCGCGCACCGTGCAGGGATCCCTGCGCCAGTTCATCCAGAACGCTAACGCAATCGCCGGGGACAACGTGATGCGGTTCGTGCCGTTGGGCGATCCAAACGTCACCCCCGGCGGGCTCGGCGGCGGCGACGACCACTGGCAGATCGTGGTCACGAGCGCCCTCCCCGCGCTCACCGACGCCGGCACCACGATCGACGGCCGCGCCTACGACAGCGCCGACGGCGTCACGGTCCGCGACACCAACACCGGCACGCTCGGCTACGCCGGCCAGGTCGGCCTCGGCGCGGACACGATCGCCGGCACCGGCGACGACCCGACCCTGTCGGGCGTGGCGCGGCCGGAGCTCGAGATCGTCGAGGGCGGCGCGGCCATCGAGGTCCCGGTCGGCCTCGACGTCCAGGCGAACAGCACGACGATCCGCCGCGTGTCGATCCACGGCTTCGGCAACGACGACACGAATACCGGCAGCATCTACGCGAGCGCCGACATCCGCGTCGGCACCTCGATCGTGGACGGCGCCACGGGCACCAGCCTCTCGGGCACCCTGATCGAGCAGAACATCATCGGGGTCGGACCGTCGAGCCTCGCGGACCCGGGCGTCAACAACCGCAGCCTGAACGGCATCGGGATCTACGGCCCCGACGCCGGCGTCATCCAGGACAACGTGGTCGCCTCGGCCGGCCAGTTCGGGATCTTCGTCTCGAACGACGCCGACGGCTGGACCATCCAGCGCAACGACATCCGCCAGAACGGCCGGGAGAACAGCGGCCGCGACGGCATGGACGCCGGCAACTACTCCGGCGGCGCGCTCATCCGCCAGAACTACATCTTCGACAACGCCGGCAGCGGCATCGACAGCTGGCAGTCCGACGGCGGCCACACCATCACCGACAACACGATCGACTCGAACGGCACGGTGGGCAGCGAGGAATCGGGCGTGCGCCTGTACGGCACCAACAGCACGCTGACCCTGAACCGCATCCAGAACAGCGCCGGCGCCGGGGTGCTGGTGGTCGCCGACCCGCCGTGGGCGGTGGTCAACTTCCCGTCGAACGGGAACCGGATCAGCCAGAACAGCTTCGCCACCAACGGCGCCAACGCGATCGACCTCCTCGCGGAGGTCCCCGGCCCGGGGTTCGCCGACGCCGACGGCGGCGACGGCATCACGCTCAACGACGGCGCGACGAACGCGACCTGGGGCAACCGCGGCGTCGACTACCCGGTGATCACCGCCGCGAACAAGGTCGGCCCGACCACGACGATCACCGGCACCGCGGCCACCGGCGTCACCTCGGTCGAGGTCTACCGCGCGGTGGCCGGGGCGGGCGACACGAGCGGCGGCAACGGTTACGGCGAGGGCACGCAGTACCTCGGCACCGCCGCGGTGATCGCCGGCGCCTGGACGCTCAACTTCACCGACGGAGCGGTGACGCTGAATGCGGGCGACGCGGTCTCCGCGATCGGCGTCACCGCGGCGAACGACACCTCGGAGTTCGGCCGCAACCTCACCGTCACCTCGACGAAGATCATCTCCGGCACGGTCTTCCACGACACGGACGGCGACGCCGACGTGACCGAGGGCGAAGGCGCGCTCGCCGGCGCCCTGGTGTACCTCTTCCGCGACGGGGGCGACGGCCTCGCGAACGGCGTCGACGACGCGTTCGTCGCGACGGCGACGACGGACCTCGCCGGCGCCTACTCCTTCACCGTTGCCCTGGACGCCACGTACTGGGTGGTGGTTGACTCGAAGAGCCTGCACGCGAACAACGGCGTCTGGGCCGAGCAGACCTACGGCGACGACGCGGCCACCGCGCCGCTCGTCCTCGACGCGCGCTACGGCGGGCGAAACGCCACCGTTTCGGACAACGCGGGCACGACCCCGGCGAGCCTCGCCACCGCCGAGCACGTGGCGCGCGCCGTGGTCGCGGGCGCGGACCGGGGCGGCGTGGACTTCGGCTTCTCGTTCAACGTCGTCACGAACCTCCAGCGCACCGGGGCCGTGGGCGACACCGACCACGACCTCGCGAACCCGCGCACGATCCAGGGCAGCCTCTACCAGTTCATCCAGAACGCCAACGCGATCGCCGGCGGGAACACGATGCGGTTCGTCCCGACCGTCGCGGCCAACGCCGGCGCCGGAACGTGGTGGCGCCTGTCACTCGCCGCCGCGCTGCCGAACGTGACCGACGCCCTCACCGTGATCGACGGCACCGCCTACTTCGCGGCGATCAACGGCGCCGTGCGCGACACCAACCTCGGGACGCTCGGCGCCGGCGGAACGGTCGGCGTGGGCGCAGTTGCGCTCTCGACGGTGGAGCGGCCGGAGCTGGAAATCGTCGACGGCGGCGGGATCGTGGCCGGCATCGACGTGCGCGCCGACGACGTCGTAATCCGCGACCTCGGGATGTACGGCTTCGACTACAACGTCGACGTCCAGAACTTCGCCCGCGCCGTCATCACCGGCACCGTGCAGGGCGCGACCGCCGCGGGCGCCGACCCGGGGGGCGCGGCGCGCACGCTCAATCAGTCGATCCGCGCCCGCGACGGCGACTCGGGCCAGATCCTGAACAACTACTTCGCCTATAACAGCCGCGCGGGCATCTCGCTCCAGACGACCGCCAACGGCTGGCTGATCGAGAACAACGAGTTCCGCTTCAACGACCAGGAGGCGAACGTCAACGGCGCCGACGGGATCTCGGTCGACCAGAGCGCGAACACGACGATCCGGGGCAATCTCGTCACCCAGAACCGCGGCGCCGGCATCCACTTCTGGCAGTCGGGCGGCGGCAACACCATCGTCAACAATACGATCACCAGCAACTCGACGGCGAGCGGCGGCGGCGTCGTCGCCGACCGCTTCGGCATCGGGCTGGACACGAGCGGGGCGGGGAACGTCGTCGACCGGAACATCGTCTCGGGCAACCAGAACGGCAGCGACGGCATCCGGGTCAACTCGACGAACGGCATCGTCATCATCGGCAACTACGTCGGCACCGACGCCGCCGGCACCGCGGCGCTGGGGAACGCCGGCAGCGGGATCTATCTGAACGCCTCGGCCACCGCCACGATCGGCGGTACGACCGTCCCGGAACGCAACCTCATTTCGGGCAACGCGATCGGCGTGCGGATCACCGGCGAGACCGCGGACTCGAACCTCGTCCGCGGCAACTACATCGGTACGAGCTTCGACGGCTCGGCCGCGATCGCCAACGCCGCCGAAGGCGTGCTGATCGACGGCGGCGCCGACCACAACGTCATCGGCGGATCGGCCGCGGGCGCGAACGTCATCTCCGGCAACGCGAGCCACGGCGTGCACGTGAGCGGCGCCGCGACCACCTCCGCCACGGTGAGCCACAACGTCATCGGGACGAACGCGGCCAGGAACGCGCCGCTCGGGAACGGCGGGGACGGCGTGCGAGTCACCGACGCCGACTACGGCGGCCCCGGAAACACCACCGACATCTCGAACAACACGATCGGCGGCAACGCGGGCGACGGCGTGCGCCTGATCAACGCCAACAGCTGGACCGTCCGGTCGAACTACATCGGTACGGATTCGACGCGCACGTTCGACCTCGGCAACGCCGGCAACGGCATTCACATCGACGGCACGACCGCCTTCACCTCCATGGGCGGCAACGGCACATCGCTCGGGAACTGGCTCTGGAACAACGACATCGACGGCATTCGCGTCGAGGCGACCGCCACCAGCGCCAACCGGATCGAGATCAACCGGACCTGGAACAATTCGGGGCTCGGGATCAACCTCGTGGGTGGCGCCGGCGAGACCGGTGCCGGCGTGACCCCGAACGACGCGCCGGGCAACCTAGACGCCGACACCGGCGCGAACGGCCTGCAGAACTTCCCGGTGATCACCGCCGCGACCTGGAACGGCTCCAGCCTGGGCGTCGCGGGGACGATCAGCTCGAAGGCGGGCGCGATCTACCGGATCAACTTTTATGTGAGCCCGAGCGCAGACGCCTCCGGCAACGGGGAAGGGCAGTTCTTCGCCGGCGCGGTCACGGTGGGCCCGACCAACGGCGCGGGGCTGGGCAACTTCAGCACCGGGTTCGCTCCGTCGCTCTCCAACGACCTCGCGCTCGCCGCGATCGCGCCGGGATGGGTGGTCACCGCGTCAGTGTGGCAGCAGGGCGCAGAGGAGAGTTCCGAGCTAAGCGGTGCGTTCCCGATCACGATCTCGAGCGGCAGTTCGATCTCCGGCACGCTCTACAACGACCTCAACGCCAACGCGAACGTCGGCGACGACGGCGGGGCGGTGTTCGCGAACCGCGCGAACTCGGTGCGGCTGTACCTCGACAACGGGGACGGCACGGCCGGCGCCGGCGACGGGCTGCAGACGACGGTCGGCACCGACGCAGCGGGGTTGTACACGTTCACCGGCCTCGCCGACGGCACCTACTGGGTCGCGGTCGACTCGAAGGCGCTCGACGCGGACAACAACGTCTGGGTCGAGCAGACCTACGGCGCGGCCGGCGCGGTGCGCTACAGCGGCGCGTACAGCTACCTCGCGACGGCCGGCGCGATGTTCGGCGGCATGGAGGCCGACGGCGCCAATAGCTCGGACAACTTCGCCGCCGGGCTGGGGCTGGCGGGCGCCGAGCACGTCATGCGCGTGGTCGTGTCCGGCGGGAACGTCGTCAATCGCGACTACGGGTTCAGCGCGAACGTGGTGACCAACGTGCTCGCCGGCGACGCGCGCGACGACGACGCGGGGGCGAGCCCGCGCACGGTGCAGGGCTCGCTGCGCCAGTTCATCCAGAACGCCAACGCGCTCGCCGGCGCGAACGCGATGGTGTTCGTGCCGGCGGCCAATCCGAACGTCGACGGCGGCAACGGCCTGGGCAACGGTGACGATTACTGGCGCCTCGACGTGACCAACGCGCTGCCGCAGATCACCGGCGCCGACACCACGATCGACGGCACGGCGTTCGGCTTCACCTACGGCGCGGTCGGCATCGCCGTGCGCAACGACAACGCCGGTACGCTCGGCGACACCGTCACGCGCATCGGGCTCGGCGCGGACGGCATCGCGGGCACGGGCGACGACCTGCCCCTCGCGGGCGTCGCGCGTCCCGAACTCGAGATCGCCGACGGCGTGGTCGCCGGCGCGATAGCGAACGGCCTCGACGTGCAGGCCCAGGACGTCACGATCCGCGACCTCGCGATCTGGGGCTTCGGCACCGGCGTGAACACCGGCGACATCAACGTCGGCGACTTCACCGGCACCCGGATCGAGGGCAACGTCATCGGCACCACGGCCGCGAGCTTCACCGACCCGGGCGCCGAGCGCTCCGCGGTGCGGGGCATCAACGTCCAGTCGGGCGACTCCGGGTTCGTCCTGAACAACCTGATCGGCTTCCACGGCAACAGCGGGGTGCGGGTCGCGGTCGGCGCCAATAACTGGCAGGTGCAAGGGAACGAGATCCGGCAGAGCGGCCTAGTCGACCCGACCGGCGACGGCGTCGACGCGGACCAGGACATAACCGGGCTCTCGGTGGATCGGAACCTGATCGCCGGCAACAGCTCGCCGGCGGTGCATTTCTGGCAACGCGCCGCCGGCAACACGATCACCAACAACACGATGACCGGAAACGCCTGGGGCGTTTCGGGCGACATCTTCACCGTCGGGTTCGACAACCCGGGCCTCGGCAACCGCGTCGCCCAGAACGTGATCACCGGCGGCACCGGTCCCGGCGTGATGGTGCGCGAGAACGTCGGCGGCGCGCCGGTCGCCGGCGGCTACGTCACCATCTCGCGCAACGCGATCGACGCCAACGTCGACCCGGGCGCCGGCGCCTCGGGCCTCGGCATCGACCTGGGCGGTGCACCCGGCGTGAACGGCGACGACGTCACCGCGAACGACGGGGCTGCGGATGCCGACGCAGGCCCGAACGCCCTGCAGAACTTCCCGACCGCGACGTCGTTCGCGACCGACGGCACCGACCTCTTCGTCACCGGACTCACGGTCGCAGGCCCGGGTGCGAACAGCTACCGGATCGAGTTCTTCGCCAGCCTCGCCGCCGATCCGAGCGGCAACGGCGAAGGTGCGCGCTATCTCGGCTACCGCGACGTCATGGGCAGCGCCGTGTTCAACGGCACGCTGGCGGGTTTCAACGTCCCCCCGGGACAGTACGTGACGATGACCGCGACGCGGACCGACGCGCTGGCGCCCACCCAGTTCTTTGAGACCTCGGAGTTTTCCGCCGCGTACCTCGCGGCCGCCGCGTTCGACATCTCCGGCACGATCTACGAGGACGTGGAGGGCGATTCGGTGGACGGCGTCGCACCCGCCGACTGGGTCGGGCGCGACAACGTGCGGGTGCGGCTTTTCCGCGACGGCGGCGACGGCGTCGCGAACGGCGCGGACGACGCGTTCGTCGCCTCGACGCTCACCGGCCCCGGCGGCAGCTACACCTTCGCGAACCAGGCCGTCGGCACCTACTGGGTCGTGGTCGACTCGCGCACGATCACGCCGAACGCCGGGGGCGCCGCCACGAGCGTGTGGGCCGAGCAGACTTCCGGCTCGGGCGGCGCCTGGGGCGGCGGCCTGACGCCGAGCGGCGTCCTCGCGACGTCCGGTGCGCTCTATGGCGGCCGCAGCGCGACCAACTCGGACAACTCGACCGACGCGCCCGGTTCGCTGCCGAACTCCGACCACGTCACGCGCGTCACGCTCGCGGCGAGCGACGTGGCGGGCGTCGACTCGGCGTTCAGCTTCAACGTCGTCACCAACGTGCGCGGGGACGGCACCGACGACGACGGCGCGAACCCACGCCTCCAGCAGGGCTCGCTGCACCAGTTCATCCTCAACGCCAACGCCACGACCGGCGCGAACGCGATGGTGTTCGTGCCGGCGACCAATCCGAACGTCGACGGCGGCAACGGCCTGGGCGGCGGCAACGACTACTGGCGCGTCACGGTCACGAGCGCGCTCGCGCCGATCACCGACGCGTTCACCACGGTCGACGGCACCGCCTACTCGTTCAGCTACGGCACGGCCGGGATCGCCGTGCGCGACGACAACGCCGGCCTGCTCGGCGCCGGCGGCACGGTCGGCGTGGACGGCCTGTCGCTCTCGCAGGTCGCGCGGCCGGAGCTCGAGATCGTGGACGGGGCCGCGCCCAGCGTCATCGACTACGGCCTCCACGTGCAGGCCGCCGACGCCACCATCCGCGACCTCGCGATCTACGGCTTCGGTGACACGGTCGTGGCGACCGACTCCGGCGACATCGTCGTGACCGGGGATGCCGCCGACCGGGCCACGATCACCGGCAACCTGGTGGGGTTCTCCGCCGGGGCGGCGACCTTCACCGCGCTCGATGCCGACCCCGGCGGCGCGGCACGGACCGAGCACCACGGCATCTACGCGGAGGATGCCGACGACGGGGTCATCCAGAACAACCTCGTCGGCTTCGTCGGGTTCCGCGGCGTCGGCCTGCGCGGGGTCACCGGCTGGACCGTCGAGAACAACGAGATCCGCGGCGTCGGTCAGGCGGGCACGATCCACGACGCGATCGACGTGACCACCGGATCCTCGAGCGTGACGATCGAGGGCAACCTGATCGCCGGCAACCGCTCGCCGGGCATCGACCTCAACGGCGGCAGCACGAACACCGTCACCGTGGTCAACAACACGGTCACCGGCAACGCCACCGCCGGGTCGGGCGAGGAGTTCGGCATCGGCGTGCGGCGCGCGAACAACGTCGTCGTCGACCGCAACGTCGTCTCGGGCAACACCGGGGCGGGCGTGTACGTGGTGCGCGACAACGCCGGCGCGACGAATGCGCTCGTGACCGGGAACCAGATCACCGGCAACACCGGCGCCGGCGTGCTGGTCGAGGAGACCGCCGGCACGGCCACCGCCACGATCACCCGGAACGCGATCAGCGGCAACGGCGGCCTGGGGATCGACCTCGGCAACGACGGCGTCACCCCGAACGACCCGTCCGGCACCTGGGTCCTCACGAACCACGACCCGGACGGCGGCGCCAACGAGCTGCAGAACTTCCCGGTGATCGGGAACGCGAGCTCCAACGGCACGACGGTGACGCTCAACTGGTCGCTGGAGGGCAGCGGCAGCAACTTCTACCGCGTGGAGTTCTTCGCCAGCCCGGCCGCCGACGCGAGCGGCCACGGCGAGGGCCAGGTCTACCTCGGCGCGCGCGACATCCAGACCACGAACGGCAGCTACTCGATCGTCGGAGACGTGTTCAACGTGGCGGTCACGCCGGGCTGGGTGATCACCGCGACCGCGACGCGCACCGACGCGCTCGTGCCCACGCAGTTCTTCGAGACTTCCGAGTTCTCGGCCGCGGTCGGCACCGCGACCGTCCAGGGCCGCGTCCTCGAGGACGTGGCGGCCGACGGCGCCATCGCCGCCGACCCGGGCCGCGACGGCGTGCTCGTGCGCCTCTACCGCGACAGCAACGCCAACAACACGCCGGACGCGGGCGATGCCTGGGTCGGCAACGCCACCACCTCGGGCGGCGGCTACTACGGCTTCGCCAACCTCGCGACCGGCAACTACTGGGTGGTGGTCGACTCGCGCACCTTCGGCGCCACGGGCTACAACGCGAGCGGCTTCATCGGCGCGACCGCGGCCGACGACGTGTGGGCCGACCAGACCTACGGCGTCGCCGGCGCGATGGACGGCCCGGGGAGCTTCCTCGGCGCGGCGGGCGCGCTGTACGGCGGCCGCGCGGCCGGCACCTCGGACAACCCGTTCGACGCGTCCGTCTCCAACTCCGCGCTGATCGCCCCCGAGCACGTCACGCGCGTGGCGGTCGCCGGCGCGAACGTCGGCAACGTCGACTCGGCGTTCAGCTTCGAGGTGATCACGAACACCCGTGGGGACGTCACCGACGATGACGCCACCAACGACCGGTTGCAGCAAGGCAGCCTGCGCCAGTTCATCCTGAACTCGAACGCGATCAGCGGTGTGCAGACGACCGAGTTCCGTCTCGCCGCGGACGACCCGAACCACCTCTACTACCAGGACAACGGCGGCGCGGGATTCGGCGCGCCAGTGGTCACGACCGCCGTGACCGACGCGGGCATCGCCGACTTCGACGCCGACTACCTTCCCGGCACCGCGCGCAGCTGGTGGCGGATCCAGCCGCTCGATCCGGATGGCGCCGGGGTGCTCAACCCGCTGCCCAATATCCGAGACACGGTCGTCTTCGACGGCACCACCCAGCCCGGGTTCAATACGCTCACTTACGCCCCGATCATCGAGCTCGACGGCGAGCTCGTCCCGCAGCACGCTGCGGGCTACGGCCTGCTGTTCCAGAACGGCTCGGACGGCAGCACCGTTCGTGGGATGGTGATGAACGACTGGGGCTCCGACGCGCTGAACTTCAGACCCGGCGCCGACGGCAACTTCGTCTGGGGCAACTACTTCGGCACCGACGTCTCCGGGACGGTTGCGGAGGCCAACCGCGACGACGGCATCGACTTCGAGTCCGCCAACAACACCATCGGCGGGCTCGCGGACTGGCAGCGCAATGTCGTTTCCGGCAACGCGTACGACGGGGTCGTGATCAACTCGGCCACCGCCTTCGGCAACGTGGTGCTCGGCAACTACATCGGCACCAACGCCGCGGGCACGGCAGCACTCGGCAACGGGGCCACCGGCGTGCTGATCCGCATCAACGCACACGACAACATCGTCGGCGGCACCGATCCGGACGCGCGCAACATCATTTCTGGGAATGCGACCCACGGCGTCTGGATCGGCTTCGGCGGCAATCCTACGAACGCCGGCTCGAACAACGTCGTCCTCGGCAACTACATCGGCACCGACGTCGGCGGCACGACCGCGCTCGGAAACGGCCTCGTCGGGGTGCTGGTGGAAGCGGCCTCGAACACGATCGGCGGCGCGCTCGCCGCCGCGCGCAACGTCATCGCCGCGAGCGGCAGGGAAGGCATCGTCCTCAGCAACGCCGACGGCGCGCTCGTCCGCAACAACTACATCGGCACCGACGCCAGCGGCGCGGGCGCCGCCGCCCTGGGCAACGCCTGGGAGGGAATCCAGCTCGCGAACGGCGCCGCGGGCGTCACGATCCGCGACAACCTGATCAGCGGCAACGGCCGCGCCGGCATCCGCGCCGACGACGCCGGCACGAGCGCGACCATCGCCGGCAACACGATCGGCCTCGACGCCACCGGCGCGATCCGCGGCAACGGCGCCGCCCTGGCCCAGGGCGGCATCAACATCGCCACCGGCGCGGGCGGGTTCACGATCGGCGGCACCAACCCCGCCGACCGCAACGTCATCTCCGGCAACACCGGCACCGGCATCACGCTCGACACCTCGACCGGCAACGTCATCTTCGGCAACTACATCGGCACCGACGCCGCCGGCACCGCGCAGCGCGCCAACACCGTCGACGGGATCGGGCTCTTCGGCGCGACCGCCAACACGATCGGCGGCGCCGGGGCGGGCGAGCGCAACGTCATCTCCGGCAACGCCCGCTACGGCGTCATGCTCGACGCCTCGTCGGGCAACTTCATCCGCGGCAACTCCATCGGCGTCGACGTCAGCGGCGCCGCCGCGCTCGGCAACGGCAACAGCGGCGTCTCACTCCGCAACGCCTCCGTCAACAACGTCGTGGGCGGCGCCGGCGCGGGGAACGTCATCGGCGGCAACCTCAACGGCGTGACGGTCGAAGGCGCCGGTTCCACCGGGAACGCGATCCAGGGCAACTGGATCGGCACCGACACCACCGGCACGATCAACCTCGGCAACCAGCAGGAAGGCGTCGAGGTCTACAACAGCGCCGCGAACACGCTGATCGGCGGCACCCTGGCCGGCGAAGGCAACACCATCGCCTTCAACGGCACCGCGCTCTGGGACGGCGTCTGGATCGATGCGAGCTCGAGCGGCAACCGCATCCTCCGCAACGCGATCTACGCGAACGCCGCCCTCGGCATCGACCTCGGCATCGACGGCGTCACCGCCAACGACGCCGGCGTCGGCGACGCCGACGGCGGCGCCAACAATCTCCAGAACTACCCGGCGCTCGCGAGCGCGATCAGCACCACCACGCAGGTGACGGTCGCCGGCACGCTCGACTCCGCGGTCGGCGGAACCTTCCGTCTGGAGTTCTTCGCCAACACCGCCGCCGACCCGTCCGGCCACGGCGAGGGCCAGCGCTACCTCGGTTTCGTCGACGTCACCGACGGTGGAGTCGGCGACCTCAACCCGGCCGCGGGGATCATCGGCTTCAGCGCCACGATCGTCGCCCCCGTTACGCCCGGCGAGCTCATCGCCGCCACCGCCACCAACCTCGCGACCAACGATACGTCCGAGTTCTCTGCCAACGTCCTCATCGTCGCGGCCCAGGTCAGCATCACCGCGAACGACCCGGCGGCGGCCGCGCCGGCGAACGCGCTCGCGCGCGCCTGGAAGGGGGAGGAGGCGCGCGCACTGTTCGGCGGGGTGGCGGCACACGGCTTCGGCGACTTCAGCCATCCCATGTCCTCCGCCGTGGGCTGCGCGCTGATCGACGCCTGCCACGCATACGGCTGGGCCGTCGCGAAGGGGGGCTCCGGCCGCATCACGGAGGCGCTCGCGGCCGCGCTGGCCGAGCGCGGCGGGCTGATCGAGACGGGCCGGCGGGTCAGCTCGCTCGCGGAGCTGCCTCAGGTGGACGCCGTGGTCTTCGACCTCGCCCCGCGCGCCGTCGCCGAGATCGCCGGCGAGCGACTGCCGGCGCGCACCGCCCGCGCCTACCGCCGCTACAGGCACGGCCCCGCCGCGTTCAAGGTGGACTTCGCGGTCGAGGGAGGGGTCCCCTGGGCCCACGAGCCGGCCCGGCGCGCGGGCACGGTCCACGTCGGCGGCTCCTTCGAGGAGGTCGCGGCGGCCGAGCGGGAGGTCAACCGGGGCCGGATGCCCGAGCGGCCCTTCATCCTCGTCGGGCAGCAGTACCTCGCGGACCCCAGCCGCTCCAAGGGGGACCTGCACCCCGTCTGGAGCTACGCGCACGTTCCGAGCGCGTACGACGGCGATGCCACCGAGGCCCTGATCTCCCACATCGAGCGCTTCGCTCCCGGCTTCCGCGAGCGGATCGCCGCCAAGGCGGTGCGGACCCCCGCCGACTTCGAGCGCCACAACGCGAACTACGTCGGCGGAGACATCATCACCGGCGCGAACACGCCGGTCCAGACGCTCTTTCGGCCGACGCTGGGGCCGGACCCCTACTTCACCGGGGCCGAGGGGCTCTACATCTGCTCGGCGGCGACCCCGCCGGGTGCCGGCGCGCACGGCATGAGCGGCTACAACGCGGCGCGCTCGGTGCTGAAGCGGCTGTAGCTCCTTTGTGAACCTTGTTTACTAAGATGCTCGACAAGCGATGGCCGATCCCGACCGCTCCTATCTGGTCTGCGCCACCCAGCGCAGCGGCAGCACGCTCGTCTGCCAGGCCCTGAAGAAGACGGGGGTGGCGGGCCGCCCGGAGGAGTACTTCGAGGCGCTCGAGCACAGCGGCCGGCCGCGACGCCCCTCCGAGTACTTCACCGGCGTCGATGACCCCTCGATCCTCGGGCACCTGGGCGAGCGCGAGCGGCGCGCGCCCAACGACCCCGAGCCGACCTCGCCGCTCTGGAGCCGCACCGCGTATGACCGCTACCT